>Ga0070741_10000746_pt1 | contig 109896 bp, 93 predicted proteins | sample Coa_R1_4_FD_66440 | JGI IMG/M metagenome (GOLD analysis project Ga0070741, IMG submission 66440) | Surface soil microbial communities from Centralia Pennsylvania, which are recovering from an underground coalmine fire - Coalmine... | ecosystem: Environmental > Terrestrial > Soil > Unclassified...
GCGCAGTTCCTGCGCCGGTACGCCGACGGGATCGAGGCGTCGCCCGCGCGCCTGCAGCAGGTGGAGGAGCGCCTCGCCGTGCTCGAGCGGCTGAAGCGCAAACACGGCCCCGGGCTCGCCGACGTCATCGCGACGCGCGAGGCGCTCCGGCGCGAGCTGTCGGACCTGACGCGCGGCGACGAACGGCTCGCGGAGCTCGAGGGCGAGTGCCGCGCCGCGAAGGAGGCGTACGTCGCCGCGGCCGGCGCGCTGTCGGCGGCGCGCCGGAAAGCCGCCGGCGCGTTCGCGAAACAGTTGGTCGCGCTGCTCGGCGAACTCGCGATGGAGCGGACGCGGTTCGAGGTGCGGTTCAACGAGGCGCCGCTCCTCGAATCGGCGTGGACGGCGCGCGGGTTCGACGCCGCCGAGTTCTTCCTCTCGCCGAACCCCGGCGAGGACCTCCGTCCGCTCGCGCGCATCGTCTCGGGCGGCGAGCTGTCGCGGGTGATGCTCGCGATCAAGACGCTGACAGCGGCGCGCCGGTTCGGCTTCACCGACGCCGCAGCGCGTCCCCCGAGCGGCGGCGCGCCGGGGCTCGTCTTCGACGAGGTCGACGCGGGCATCGGCGGCCGCGTCGCCGACGTCGTCGGCCGCAAGCTGCGGACGCTCGGATCGGCGTTCCAGGTGCTGTGCATCACGCACTTGCCGCAGATCGCGGCGTACGCCGACGTCCAGTTTCAGATCGAGAAGTCGGTCGAGCGCGGGCGCACGCGGACCACCGTGCGGCGGCTCGATACGGCCGGGCGCGTCGACGAACTCGCGCGGATGCTCGGCGGCGAGGCGATCACCGACGCCGTGCGCCGGACGGCGGGCGAGATGTTGGTGGAGCGGTCCATTGGCGAAACAAAACCGAAAGGCGAAAGCGAAAGGGCGAAAGCGAAACCGGTCCGCGACGCCTCGCCGGCGCCGAGACCGCGGAGGACGTAGACGCGCGTGGCTCGCAAATACCTGATCGAAACATTCGGCTGCCAGATGAACGTCCACGACTCCGAGCGCATGGCCGGCCTGCTCGAGCAAGCCGGCTACGAGGCGACCGACGACGCGGCGGACGCGGACGTGGTCGTCATCAACACATGCAGCGTGCGCGAGCGCGCCGAGGGGCAGCTCTACACGCGGCTCGGCGAGCTGCGGCAGATGGCGATCGAGGACGGCCGCGATCCGATCGTCGCGGTCGCCGGCTGCGTGGCGCAGCAGGAAGGCGAGGCGATCCTGAAGCGCGCGCCCGGCGTCACCGACGTGATCGTCGGCACCCAGGCGATCCGGACGCTGCCGATGCTCGTGGAGCGGGCGGCGCACGCGCCGGCGCGCGTCTCGTCGTCCGCGCGCCGCCCGGCGCAGGTCGATCTGACCGCGTACGACGACGTCACCTGGCCGCTCGGGATCACGCGGCGTCACGACCCGGTCAAGGCGTACGTGACGATCATCGAAGGGTGCAACGAGTTCTGCAGCTTCTGCGTCGTCCCCTACACGCGCGGGCACGAGCGGATGCGCCCGAAGCACGACATTCTGGCGGAGGTCGCCGAGGCGGCCGCGACGGGGCATCGCGAGGTGCAGCTGCTCGGGCAGATCGTCAACCACTACGAGGCGCCGGACGATCCCGGCTGCGACTTCACCGGCCTGGTCGAGGCGATCCACGGCGTCGCCGGTATCGACCGCATCCGCTTCGCGAGTCCGCATCCGCGCCACTTCGACGATCGGTTTTTGGCCGCGATGCGGCGGCTCCCGAAGATCTGCCGTCACCTGCACCTGCCGGTGCAGTCGGGGTCGACGCGCGTCCTCGAGGCGATGCGGCGGCGCTACACGCGCGAGGGCTACCTCGATCTCGTCGCGCGGATCCGTGCACAACTGCCGGAGGTCGCGCTATCGACCGATATGATCGTCGGGTTCCCGGGCGAGACCGAGGCCGACTTCGAGGCGACGCTGTCGCTCGTCGAGGCGGTCGGCTTCCACAGCATCTTCTCGTTCAAGTATTCGCCGCGGCCGAACACGCTGGCCGAGAAGCGGATGCCGGACGAGGTGCCCGAGGAGGAGAAGACGCGCCGGATCGTGGCGTTGCAGGCGCGGCAGCGCGACATCCAGCTCCGGCTGAACGAGGCGCTGATTGGGCAGACGGTCGAGGTCCTCGTGGACGCCGCGAGCCGCAAGCGCGACACGGAGCTGTCCGGGCGGACCTCGCAGAACGTCGTGGTCAACGTGCCGGGGCCCGCGGCGTGGATCGGTCGGACGGTGGCGGTCCGCGTGGAGCGGGCTGGGCCGCACAGCGTCTGGGGGCGGATTGACAACGGCGGCCTGACCGCTAGGTTATAGGGGTATGCAGATAGAGATGACCATCAAAGGGCTGATGGTCGACCCGATTACGAACATGCCGATCGTGATTCTCCGCGACAAGGAGGGGAATCGCGTGCTGCCGATCTGGGTGGGGATCTTCGAGGCCAACGCGATCGCGCTGCAGATCGAGAACATCTCGACGCCGCGGCCGATGACGCACGACCTGCTGCGCAACGTCATCCACGACCTCAAGGCGTCGGTGCAGAAGATCGTGGTGTGCGATCTCCAGGAGAACACCTTCTACGCGTTGATTTACCTCGGGCTGAACGGCGACACCGTGGCGGTCGACGCGCGGCCGAGCGACGCGATTGCGCTCGCGCTCCGGACGCAGGCGCCGATCTTCGTCGAGGACACGGTCATCGACAACGCCAAGACGGTCGACTTCGCGCCGGAGAAAGCCGACGCCGACCGGCTGCACAAGTGGCTCGAATCGCTCGATCCGGACGACCTCGGCAAATACAAAATGTGATCTGCTAGAATGGCCGCGGTTCTCCCGGCCATTCATGATCGTCGCAATCGCCAATCAAAAAGGGGGCGTCGGCAAGACGACGACCGCCATCAATCTGGCGGCGGCGCTCGCCCTGCGCGGCAAGCGGACGCTGCTCATCGATCTCGATCCCCAGGCCAACAGCACCATGTCGTTTCTCGACGTGGGGACCGTGTCGAAGAGCGTCTACGACGCGATCGCTGACCCGGCCGTCGGTTTCCGGGACGTCGTGCTGAAGGCGCCGCTCGAGAACCTCTGGGTCGCCCCGTCGCGAATAGCGCTCGCCAAGCTCGAGGCGAAGCTCGTGGGGGAGATGGACGCGCACTTCCGTTTGAAGGACAAGCTCGAGCCGATCCGCAAGGAGTATCCGCAGATCGTGATCGACTGCCCGCCGACGCTGGGGCTCCTCACCGTGAACGCGCTGGTGGCGGCGACGCATCTGCTCATCCCGATCCAGTCGTCGTATTTCGCGCTCGAGGGGACCGACGATCTGCTCGAGACGATCGAGAAGGTGCGGCAGCGGCCGAACCCGGCGCTGCGCATTCTCGGGGTCGTCATCACGATGCACGACAAGCGGACGGCGCTGGCGCGCGACATCCGGTCGCAGATCCAGAAGGTGTTTGGCGGGAAGGTGTTCAAGACGGTGATCACCAAGAGCGTGCGGCTCGAGGAGAGTCCCGCCTACAAGGAATCGATTTTCACGTTCGCGCCCGATTCGACCGGCGCGACCGAGTATTACAGCTTGTGCGAGGAGGTCATCGACCGTGCCTAGACGAGGACTGCCCGACACCGTGTCGATGCGGCACGACGAGCACTATGTCGAGGCGCTGGCGGCGTCGGCGGGGACGCCGATCGGCCGGCTGATTCCGATCGACCAGATCGATCCGAATCCGAACCAGCCGCGGCAGGTCATGGGCGATCTGTCGGAGCTGATTTCGTCGATCACCGAAAAGGGGATTCTCGAGCCGCTGGTCGTGCGGCAGCGCGGCGACCGGTTCCAGATCATCGCCGGCGAGCGGCGCTACCAGGCGGCGGTCCAGGTCGGGCTGCACGAGGTGCCGGCGGTCATCCGCGAGGTCGACGACACCGAGGTGATCGAGCTCGCGCTGATCGAGAACCTGCAGCGCAAGGACCTGACGCCGTTCGAAGAGGCCGAGGCGCTGCACGGCCTGGCGGAGCGCTGCGGCTACACGCACGAGGACCTCGCGCGGCGCCTCGGGAAATCGCGGACGGCCGTCACCGAATCGCTGGCGCTGAACGGGATGCCCGAGGAGGTCCGGAATCTGTGTCGGCTGGCCGACATTTCCGCTAAGTCGTTGCTCCTGCAGGTGGTTCGCCAGGAGACCCCCGAGAAAATGACCGCCCTGATCGAGAAGATCGCCAGCCAGGGCGGCGCTACCCGCCAGCACCTTCGCGAGGCCGCGGCCAAGCCGAAGCCGGGGCGCCCGAAGCACTACGTCTTTGCCTATCGGCCGCCCACCAAGGCCTTTAACCTGAAGCTGAACTTCGCCAAGGCGCGCGTCAGCCGGGACGAAGTCATCGACGCGCTCGAAGCCATCGTTCGCGAGCTCCGCAAACAAAAGTAGCAGGCGTCGGCGCGCGGTTCGACGATCGCGTGTTCGCGGTTCGAGCGGCTGGGTCCTTTGGGGCCGTGGGCTTGGCTCGGCGCCGCGGCGCCTGGCTGTCGAGTGGTGACGTAAAGCCAGCAATCGGACGCCGCGATCGGGCGGCCTTCAGGGTTTAAGTTAACATAACATTCATTATCGGACTCAGTCGAAATCGCTCGGGAAACAGGCCTGTGGACGATCTGTGGATGCTTCTGGCGGGTGTTTGCCCGAATGCCCGCTACGCCCGCCAGTGCCACGCCGCGAACGCCGCGTCCGGCACCGTCAGCGCAATCGGCCGGTGCTGCGGGTGCCGCTCGACCTCCGTATCACCTTCAAAAACCGAAACGACGAACGAGACGGAATCGGCGGCGGACACTTCGAGATCCGTCAGCGGCAGCCGGACCTCCAACACCGTGCCGGCCGCGACGATCGCGCCGCCCGGACCGCGCTCGACCCACCGCGCCTGCGTGCCGTCCACGTGCCGATCCCACCAGCGGCCCGTCAGCCGCCCGACCTGCTGCCGCACCGAGTACCGCATGCCCGACGGCGCCAGGAACTTCAGCGAGACCTCGCGCCCCTCGGCCAACAGGTCGACCATCGCCCCCTCGACGTCGACGCGCACGAACAGGTGCGTCTCGTCGAACCCGAAATGGACGGCCGTCACTCCGGCCGGCCGTCCGGCGGTCTGGTGCATCGCGCCGGCCACGCGGTGGACCTCGAAGCGGCCCGCGCCGAGCCACTCGAAGTAGCTCGTCTCCTCGCCGTCCAGCGTCGGATCGAGCAGCGACGTCGGCTCGGTCTGTGTCGCGGGCGCGCCGCCGGTCGAGATGTTGCTGATGAACAGCTCGTCCGGCACCGGCAGCTCCAGCAGCCCGTACGCGTTCCGCAGATGCCGTCGAAACAGATCGTCGAACTCCAGGTCGTGCGCCGACGAGTGGTCGTCGCCGTACCACCAGAACCAGTCGCTGCCTTCGGCGATGAGCACCTCTTCGCGCGCGCGCGCCACCGCCTCGGGCGGCGCCGGTGACGGGCCGCCCAGCGCTTCGCGCGCCTCCGCGAGCTGACTCCAGCCGCGCTGGTCGTCCGCGTGCCCGATCCAGATGTAGAAGTTCGCGTCGATCCACGACCCCGGGAAGATCGTCTCCAGACGTTCGGCCGGCGCCGCGCACCCCTCGCTCATGGTCACGGTCCGTAGCTCCGGGTGCGCCGACAGGCGGCGATACAGCGCCCGCAGGAACGGGCGCCCGCCGCCCTCGAAGTGCTCCCACGCGTTCTCGCCGTCGAGGATCACCGACACGAGCGGCTCTCCCCTGCCGCCGCGCTCCTGGTACCGGCGCCCCGCCTCCGCGAGCCGCGAGACGAAGTCGTCAGCCGCCGCCTCTGCGGACCACGACGCGTACGTGAAGCCGATCAGGTCCGACAGCACGTGATCCCGAAACGCGCACGCCACCGACGCGCCGCCGGCCTGCACTTCGTAGGCCGCGTAGAGCCGCTGCGGCTGCTCGGCGTGGCCGTATGCGTCGCGCGAGAAGGTGACGCCCAGCGTCCGCGCGAGGATCTGCTCGTCGGTCGCCATCCACCGGAAGCCGGCCTGGGCGACGAGCGGCACCATCGCGTCCGACACCGAGCCCTCCGACGGCCACAGGCCGACGGGCGGACGGCCGAACAGCCGCGCGTGAAACGCCGAGGCGCGCCTCAGCTGCTCGAGCGCGTCCTCCGGATGCACGAACCGGTGCCGTGGACGCTTCGACTCCGGATGCGTCGTCAGGTACACGTCCGTGTCGCACAACAGCGGCAGAATCGGGTGATAGAACGGCGAGGCGGAGATCTCGATCTGCCCGCGCGCGGCGGCGTCGCGGTACTCGGGAATCACCCGATTCAGGATCTCGAGCTCCACCGCCCGCAGCGCCGCTTTGTCGTCCTCCGTGAAATCGCGCCCTTGACGCACCAGGCGCCGGACGCGCGGGTCCTCGTCCAGATACAGCGGATCGATCCACGCGAGCTTGTGCCAGACCTGCAGGTCGCGCAGATCGTCGACCGTGTAGGCATCGGGCCGCAGCGCACCCAGCTCCGCGTAGCGCGGGTAGGCGTTGATCATCCGGTCGCGCTGGGCGTGAAAGAAGTTCGCGGTGACGAACGCCGCCTCGTCCGACGTCAGATCGGCGGCCGGCTTGAGGCTCAGCTCGAGGAACTGGTCGCGCGCCTGGTCGGCGGCGAACGCCTCGAGCTGCACGAGGAGCGACGGTACCAGATTGAACGTGACGCGGACGTCCGGGAACTCGCGCAGCAGCGCGACCATCCCGTAGTAGTCCTTGAGCGCGTGGAGCCGGACCCACGGCAGGATGTGCTCTCGCGTCACCAGGTCCTCGTAGTACGGCTGGTGCATGTGCCACAGGATCGCGACGCGCGTCATACGTTGTAGTCTAGTCAGAACGCGTGCTGAAAATCCTCGACCGGTATCTGATCCGCGAGATCCTGCTGCCGTTCGTCCTGGTGCTCATCGGGCTCACCTTCGCCCTGATGATGCCGCCGATTCTGAACCAGGCCGAGCAGCTGATCGCGAAGGGCGTGCAGTGGAACGTCGTTCTGCAGGTGCTGGTCACGCTGATTCCGCAGGCGCTCGGCGTGACGATCCCGATGGCGCTGCTGATGGCGCTGCTGATCGGCCTCGGGCGCGTGTCGGCGGATCGCGAATTCGTCGCGCTGCAGGCGTGCGGCGTCAGCCTGTTCCGGCTGCTTCGCCCGCTGGCGGTGCTCGCGGCGGCGGCCACGGCAGCGACCGCCTACATCATGATCGTCGCGCTGCCCGACGCGAATCAGCGCTTCCGCGAGATCACCTTCAACGTCGTCGCGTCGCAGAGCGAAGGCGACGTGAAGCCGCGCGTCTTCTTCACGACCTTCTCGCACCGCGTCATCTACGTCCGCGACATCCCGCAGGGCGGCGGATGGCGCGACGTGTTCCTCGCGGACACGACGAATCCGGGGCAGGCCGACGTCTACTTCGCCGAGCAGGGCCGTCTGATCATCGATCGCCAGAAGCGCACGGTGCTGCTGCAGCTCGATCGCGGCACGCGTCACACGACCTACGCCTCGAAGCCGGACGTCGGCGAAGTCACCTCGTTCGATCGCCTCGTGCTGAACATGGACGCCGACGCCGTCTTCCCGCGCACGCAGATCATGAAGGGCGATCCCGAGATGACGATCGCCGAGCTGCAGGCGACGATGGCCGAGAACCTGAAGCACAACGTGCCGATTACGGGCCAGCAGTTCTTCCTGCAGCAGAAGTTCGCGATTCCCGTCGCGTGCATCGTCTTCACGCTGATCGGCCTGGCGCTCGGCGTCACGAACCGGAAGGATGGCAAACTGGCCGGGTTCGTCCTCGGCATCGGCGTCATCTTCGTCTACTACATCTTCTTCTACGCGTTCCGCGGCATGGCGATGAGCGGCCGGATCTCGGCGACGGTCGCACCGTGGATTGCGAACGTGGTGCTCGGCGTCGCGGGGGTGGCGCTCGTGATCTGGCGCGCCGGCTCCGGCGATCGGCCGATCCGCATCAGCGTGCCGGCGTTCCTGCGCGCGTTTGTCAACGGCAAGCGCGAGGCCGGCGAGCCGCGCACGACCGCGCCGGCCGGCGCCCGTCCTCGCGTCGTCCTGGTGATCCGCATCCCGCACGTCGACTGGCCGCGGCCGCGGCTGCTCGACCTCTACGTCGCGAAGCAGTACCTCACGGTCGTGGCCGTGTCGTTCGTCGCGCTGCTCGGCGTCTTTTACATCTCGACGCTGATCGACCTCGTCCCGCACCTGATGCGCGGCGACGGGACGACCGCGACGCTGGTGCGGTACTTCTTCTGGCAGACGCCGCAATACGTGTACTTCATCATTCCGCTCGCGGTGCTGGTCGGCACGCTGGTGACGATCGGACTGCTGACCAAGAGCAGCGAGCTGATCGTGATGCGTGCGTGCGGCGTCAGCTTGTATCGATCGGCGATTCCGATTCTGATCTTCGGCCTCGTGTGCAGCGCCGCGCTGTTCGAGCTCGAGGAGCACGTGCTCGCGGTCAGCAATCGCGAGGCGATCCGCCTGAACGCCGTGCTGCGCAACTTCCCCACCCAGGGATTCAACCTGCTCGATCGCCGCTGGCTCGTCGGCCCCAACGGCGACATCTATCAGTACGACCTCTTCGATCCGCAGGCGAACCGCTTCACGCGGTTCACGATGTATCGCACGGACGCGCGCGCGTGGCGACTCTCGCGCCTCCTCTACGCGGCGCAGGTGACGCGGACGGATCACGAGTGGACGGCCCGAAACGGATGGGAGCGCGTGTTCTCGGCGCCGCGGAAGAACAGCACCGCGCCGGCGAAGGTCGTCTACACACCGTTCGCCGAGCGGACGCTGCCGCTCGAGCCGCCCGACTTCTTCAAGGCCGAGGAGCCCGACGCCGACCGGATGAACTACGGCGAGCTGAAGGGCTACATCACGCTGCTGCAATCCAGCGGTTCGATGAACGTCGTGAAGTACATCGTCGACCTGCATCGCAAGGTCGCGTTCCCGTTCGTCTCGCTCGTGATGACGCTGCTCGCAATCCCGTTCGCCGTGACGACGGGACGCCGCGGCGCGATGTACGGCATCGGCGCCGGGCTGGTGCTCGCGCTCGTCTACTGGACCATGCTGAGCGTGTTCGGCGCGATCGGATCCGGCGGCTGGATTTCGCCGGTGCTGGCGGCGTGGGCGCCGAACATCCTGTTCGGCGCGGCGGCGGTGTATCTGCTGCTGACGGTGCGGACGTAGGATCCGGCTTCAGTCGAACCCGCCCTCGGCCCCCTACCGCTGCAGCGTGACGTTCTTCACCCAGAACTGTCCCGATGCGCCCGGCTTCGTGTTCGTCAGATCGACGACGAACAACAGCGCGCGGATGCGACCGAGCGGCGGATGTTGCGAGCGCGTGACGCCAACGGGCGTCATGTCGTCGAGCAGCACCGTGCGATCCTGATCGAACCGCCCCACGTACACCGATCGCTGCCAGCGGTCCGGCACCGATTCGTCGCTGCGCAGCTGCACCGACACACGCATCGGCCGATCCGCGCGAATGGTGAATCCGATCCGCGAGTAGCCGGCCATGCCCGTCGGCGTGTCGAGCACGAGCGCGGCCACCTGGCCGGCCGTCGTGCCGCCCGCCAACCCGAAGCGGAGCTGCTGCTCGCGGCGGTCGGGCAGGCCGACGGGTTCGACGGCGGCGAGCGACGCGGCATCGTGCTCGGCGCGCCAGCCGTCGGTCGGCAGCGGCATCGTCTCGGTGATCGGCGCGCGCGTCATCCCGGGTTCAATCGGCGCCGCGCCGCGCACGTAGATCGGGTTGCTGCGCAGCCACGGCACCGCACGTGCGGCGTCGGGGCGGATCTCGACCCAGTACACGGCCGGCGCCGCCGACGCGTGCACGACGAGGTCCTGCGGATCGCGGACCGCCGTGATCACCCGCGATCCGTCGTGGACGATCGTGGTCCACGCCGGCGGCGCGTTGCTCGACACACGCAGCGTGACGCCGCCGCTCGCGCCGAGCTCGTCCCCCTCGTGGACGGTGCCGAGATCGTTGGTCGCCGAGAAGTCGAACGCCGGCGGTCCGGCCACCCCGTCGAGCGCCATGTAGAAATGGCCGGCGCGCACGGCGCGCATCAACACGGCTGCGTCGGCAGCAGCGGCGCCGCTCAGCGGCCGATCGATCGCGACATGCAGCGCCATCGATCGGAACGTGGCCTCGTAACTCGGCAGCGGCAGCGACACGCGCGGGTTCGTGTTGCCGGGATCGCCGCGCCAGTCGATCCGCGCGTGCGCATCGAGCCCCGCCATCGCGACGACGCGGCGCCGCTGCGCGAGGGCGAGCCACTGTGGGACGGCGCCGCTCGGCTGCAGCAGGTGATCGATCGTCTCGGTCGGCCGGAACGGGTAGTCCATCAGCGCCGTCGCCAGCGCCGCGCGGCCGTGCCACCCCGGCTCCTGCGCCAGGATGCGCCAGCTCGTGTCGGGGTTCAGCAGCTCGACGCCGTCGAACGGCGCGTTCCATTCCCTCCAGCGCAGCTGCGGCTTGGGCGAATCGGGATGCGCGGCGACGCCGAAGCCGCCCAGCCGCCGCACGTCCTCGATGACGTCGCGCGCTTCGCCGCCGAGCGGGTACGGCGACGCCGGCATGTCGAACGCGACGTAGTGCCCTTCGTTCGTGCTGATCTCGACGCCGTCGAGGCACAGCACGCCCGATCGATATGTCGGCGGATCCGGCGTTCGCGTCGCGTCTCCGTGATCGGTGAAGACGAGGAACTTCAGGCCGGCGCGCGCCGCCGCGGCCGCGATCGTGTCGGGATCGCTCGATCCATCCGATCGGTTCGTGTGGATGTGCACGATGCCGGCGATCGACCGATCGTCGGCGGCCGCCAGCCGCATCCGGCGTGGCGGCAGCGTGAGGACGAGGGAAACGGCAAGCGCGGCCACCAGGACCGCGACGATGGTGAGGAACGCTTTCACGGCAAATGACGAATGCAGAATGAAAAATGAACGGGCATTTTCATTCTGCATTCTTCATTGTGCATTTCGCCCGCTCGGTTACAGCCCGGCCGCCTTTTTCAGCGCGGCGGCCTTGTCGGTGCGCTCCCAGGTGAACTCCGGCTCGGTCCGGCCGAAATGGCCGAACGCGGCGGTCTTCTTGTAGATCGGGCGCCGGAGGTTCAGCTCCTCCATGATCCCGCGCGGCGTCAGCTTGAAGTGCGCGCGGACGATTTCGGTGATCTTCTCTTCCGGAATGCGGCCGGTGCCTTCGGTGTGCACCATCACCGACACGGGCTCGGCGACGCCGATCGCATAGGCGACCTGCACGAGCGCGCGCTCCGCGATTCCGGCCGCGACGACGTTCTTCGCGACGTAGCGCGCCATGTAGCACGCCGAGCGGTCGACCTTCGTCGGATCCTTGCCCGAGAACGCGCCGCCGCCGTGCGGCGCCATGCCGCCGTACGTGTCGACGATGATCTTGCGGCCAGTGACGCCGGCGTCGCCGTGCGGCCCGCCGACGACGAAGCGGCCGGTCGGGTTGACGTAGATTTTCGTGTTCTTGTCGATGAGCTCGGCGGGAATCGTGCGGTTGACGATCTTCTCGGTGATGTCCTCGCGCATCGTCTCGTTGGTGACGAGCGGACTGTGTTGGCTGGAGACGACGACGGCGTCGACGCGAACCGGCTTGTTGCCGTCGTATTCGACCGTGACCTGCGATTTGCCGTCGGGGCGCAGGTACTCGAGGACGCCGTCGCGGCGCGCGCACGACAGGCCGCGCGTCAGCTTGTGCGCGAGCATGATCGGCAGCGGCATCAGCTCGTCGGTTTCGGTGCACGCGTAGCCGAACATCAACCCCTGGTCGCCCGCGCCGCCGGTGTCGACGCCCATCGCGATGTCGGGCGACTGGCTGTGAATCGACGACAAGACGGCGCACGTTTCGGCGTCGAAGCCGTACTTCCCGCGCGTGTAGCCGACGTCGGTGATCGTCTTGCGCACGACGTCCTGGTAGTCGATCTGCGCGGTCGTCGTGATCTCGCCGGCGACCATCGCGAGGCCGGTCGTGACGAGCGTCTCGCACGCGACGCGGCTCATCGGATCCTGCGCGAGGATGGCGTCGAGAATGGAATCGGAAATCTGATCGGCGATCTTGTCCGGATGACCCTCGGTCACCGACTCGGACGTAAAGAGATGCCGTCCCTTACGGCTCATGCGCGCTCCTTTTGAGTGCTTGAAACGGCTAAGTTTAGCAAATCACGCGCGCGGGTGGAAGCGATCGTAGACGGCGCGCAGCCGCGCCTCCAGCACGTGCGTGTAGATCTGCGTCGTCGACAGATCGGCGTGCCCGAGCATCAACTGGATGGCGCGCAGGTCGGCGCCCCGCTCGAGCAAGTGCGTGGCGAACGAGTGGCGCAGCACGTGCGGGCTGAGCGTCCGCGGCAGGTTCGCTTTGCGGCCGTACTGCTTGAGGATCTTCCAGAAGCCGACGCGCGACAGCGGTCCGCCGCGCGCGTTCACGAACAGCGTGTCGGGCTTGCGCCGCGTCGTCTCCGATTTCGCCCGAACGCGTCGCGCCAGCGCCGGCCGAGCCTCGCGTTGATAGCGGCGGAGCCAAGCGGCCGCCTGATCGCCGACGGGGATGATGCGTTCTTTGCTCCCCTTGCCGATGCAGGTGAGATACGCCTCGTCGAGATGCAGATCGGCGGCGCGCACGTTGATCAGCTCGGAGACGCGGAGGCCGGTCGCGTACAGGAGCTCGATCATCGCGCGATCGCGCAGCCCGAGCGGCGTCGCGACATCCGGCTGCGCGATCAGCGTGTCGACCTCCTCGATCGACAGGAATTTCGGCAGCGCCGGCCACGCCGCCGGCGGACGCAGATCGTCGGCGGGGCTCGCCGCGAGCCGGCGATCGAGCACGAGGAACTTGTAGAAGCCGCGGACGGCGGCGACCAGGCGCGCGACGGAGCGGGGCGAGAGGCCGCGCGTCATCTGCTCGCGCACGAACGCCTCGAGCGCGTGACGGTCGAGCGCGTCGGGGCGCACGCCGGCGCCGGCGGCGAACGCCTGGAGCGCCGCGAGATCGCGCGCGTAGCTCTCGAGCGTGTGGTCGGCGAGCCGGCGCTCGACGCGGAGATGGTCGAGATACTGGTCGATCACGCGGTAATGATGATAGTATTCGCGGTTCGCGTATGTCCGTCCGCTCGAAGTGGCAATCGCTGCCGACCGAACAGATCAACCCCGCCACGCTCGGCATCGACAAGCTCTCCCCCGCCGACATCGTCGAAGGCATGCTCGCCGAAGATCGCAAGATGCTCGACGCCGTCCGGCGCGAGAAGGAGCGGATCGCGGTCGGCATCGACATCATCACGCAGGCGCTGCGGAAGCAGGGGCGCGTCATCTTCGTCGGCGCCGGGACGAGCGGGCGCCTCGGCATCCTCGAATCGGCCGAGATGCCGCCGACCTTCGGCACGAGCCCCGAGCTCGTGCAGGCGATCATGGCCGGCGGCAAGAGCGCGGTCCTGCGCGCGCGCGAAGGGGTCGAGGACAACTACGAGGAAGGCGCGCGGCAGGTGAACCGGCTCAAGCCGACGAAGCGCGACGTCGTCATCGGCGTGTCGGCGAGCGGCATGACACCGTTCGTGCGCGGCGCGCTGACGCGCGCGCGCCGCGCCGGCTCGAAGATCATCTTCGTCACCTGCGACCCGCGCACCGAGCTGCAGACGTTCGTCGATTTGACGATCGCGCCGGCCGTCGGTCCGGAGGTGATCGCCGGATCGACGCGGCTGAAGGCGGGCACCGCGACGAAGATGGTGCTGAACATGCTGACCACGGCCGCGATGATCCGGATCGGCAAAACCTACGGCAACCTGATGGTCGACGTGCAGATGGGATCCGAGAAGCTGCGCGACCGTGCACGCCGGATCATCATCATCGTCACCGGCCTCGAGTACGACGCCTCGGACAAGCTGCTCCGCCGCGCGCACTGGAACGTCAAGGCGGCGATCGTCATGCAGAAGACCGGCATCAACTACCAGCAGGCGCTGTCGCGGCTGCGCAAGTCGCACGATTTCGTCCGCGACGCGATCGGCGAGGACGCCGAAGCGCGGTTGAAAGAGCTGCTCACGACCGGACCGACGATCGGCTAACGCCTCGCGCGCCGGTGCGGAGCGCGAGCCGGCAGGCGAGCGGCCGCGGATTGATCGAGCCACACGTCCGCGTGCCGGTGCAGCTGCAGAAACGACGCTGGCACCGCCGGCGTCACCGGCCCGTCGATCATCCGCTCCACGCAGCGCGCCTTGGCGGCGCCGGTCGCGATGAGGACGATGCGCCGCGCGTGGAGAATCGTCGCCATTCCCATCGACAGCGCTTCCTTCGGCACGTCAGCGGCGCGTCCGCCGAACAGGAACGCGTTGGCTCGCCGCGTCGCCGGACGCAGGCGCGTCCGGTGCGTGCGCGCGTGCAGCGCGGCGGCCGGCTCGTTGAAGCCGATGTGCCCGTTCGCGCCGAGGCCGAGAATCTGCACGTCGATGCCCCCGGCGCGCGCGATCGCCCGCTCGTAGCGTCCGCACTCGCGATCGAGATCAGCCGCGGTGCCGTTCAGCACGTGCGTCCGCGTCAGGTTGACGTGCGCAAACAGGTGCTCGCGCATGAACGCGTGATAGCTGCGCGGATCGCGCGCGGAGAGGCCCACGAACTCGTCGAGGTTGAACGTCGTCGCGCGGGAGAAATCGGCGCGGCCGGCGGCGTGCAGCGCGCTCAGCTCGCGATACAGCGGGATCGGCGTGCGGCCCGTCGGCAGGCCGAGCACCAGGCGCGGACGGACGGCGAGCGCGCGCGCGAGATCGCGAGCCAGCGCGCGAGCGAGCCGTTCGGGCGACGCAAAGACGCGAATCCGCACCGGTCAGGTCTTGTAGCGCGGCAATTGGGCGCCGCCGCGCGCTTCGGCCAACGCCAGCCACACGGCGCCCATCGCCGGCTCGACGTCGAGCCGGCGGGCGGTGGCCCGCGGCGCGACTTCTTCGAGCCGCCGCTCGACATCGGCCATCAGCCGCGGGACGACGCGAAAGGCGCCGCCGGCGAGAAAGAAGGTGAACGGATCGCCGCGCATTTCGAGGCGCGACGCGACCGAGCCGGCGGCGAGGACGAGCTCGTCGGCGGCTCGCTCGAGGATCCGCGTGGCGACGGCGTCGCCCGCGTCCGCGATCCGCTGGACGAGCGGGCCGAGCTCGGCGACCGCGGCGCGCGGCGCCTCGCGGTCGTACACGATCCGCGGCAGCCGCGACACGTCGTCGACGCCGAAGTGCGACAGGATCTCGCCGCTCAGCTCGGTCGCGGGGCCGCGGCCGTCCGCGGCGCGCATGACGCTCGCCAGCGCCTCGCGGCCGATCCAGTAGCCGCTCCCCTCGTCGCCGATCATGTGTCCCCAGCCGCCGGCGCGCGCCGCCTCGCCCGCCGCGTTGCGGCCGTAGACGATCGATCCGGTTCCGGCGATGATCACGATGCCGGCGTCGCCGCCGGCGCCCGCGACGAGCGCGATCAACGCGTCGTTGACGACGACGACGCGCGAGCGATGACCGAGACGGCGCATGATCGCGCGGACGGTCCGCGCCTCGTCTTCGCGATCGACGCCGGCCATGCCGATGCAGATCGCCGCCGGCGCGATCGGGCGGTCGCCGAGCGCGGTCTCCATCACTTCGTGCAGGACCTTCTCGAGCGCGAGCTCGCCGGCGGTGTGCAGGTTCGCGCCGGGGCCGCGCCCCTCCGACACGATCGCGCCGCGCTCGTCGGCGAGCAGGCACACCGTCTTCGTGCCGCCGGCGTCAATGCCCAGGACGTGCATGTGCATCTCCATGTTATTTGAGTTCTAATCTCGGCGTGGGCTTCTCGGGCGTCGACTACGCCGTGCTGGCGGCGTACCTCGTCGGCATCACCTGGTTCGGCAGCCGCTTCCGCCGATCGCAGACGAGCGTCAAGGACTACTTCGTCGGCAACCGGCGGACGTCGTGGCTCGTCATCAGCCTGTCGATCGTCGCGACCGAAACCAGCACGCTGACGCTCATCGGCGTGCCCGCGCTCGCCTACTCGACGTTCCGACGTCCCGAGGCCGGCGGCAGCTTCACGTATCTGCAGGTGGTCGCCGGGTACATCATCGCGCGGTTCGTGATCAGCGCGCTGTTCATCCCGGCGTACTTTCAAGGCGAGATGCTGACCGCGTACGAGCTGCTCCACCGCCGCTTCGGTGCGCAGGCGAAGCACTTCGCGGCGTCGCTGTTCCTCGTGATGCGCGCGCTCGCCGAAGGCGTGCGCGTGTTCGCCGCGTCGCTCGTCCTCGCCGCCGTCGTCGGCGCGAGCCTGCCCGGGCTGCCGAATCTCTGGCTCTGGTCGATCGTCAGCGTCGGCCTGCTGACGCTGATCTACACGTTCGAAGGGGGGATCGCGGCGGTGATCTGGACCGATCTCGTCCAGCTCGTGATCTACGTCGGCGGATCGCTCGTCGCGGCGTGGATGCTCGTGACGCTCGTGCCCGGCGGATGGCCGGCGATCGTCGCGGATGCGCGCGCCGCGGGCAAGCTGCACGTCGTATCCTTCGCGCTGGACCCGACGGTGCCTTTCACGTTCTGGGCCGGGATCATCGGCGGGTGTTTCCTGACGATGGCGTCGCACGGCACCGATCAACTGCTCGTGCAGCGGCTGCTGACGTGCCGCAACCAGCGCGAAAGTCAGCTCGCCTTGATCGTCAGCGGATTCGTCGTCTTCGCGCAGTTCGCGTTGTTTCTGACGATCGGCATCATGCTGCACGCCTACTACGCGACGCATCCGCTGCCGCCGATGGCGTCGAACGACGAGATCTTTCCCGCGTTCATCGTCCGCAGCCTGCCGCACGGGATCGCCGGCCTGGTCATCGCGGCGATTTTCGCCGCGGCGATGTCGAACCTCAGCGGATCGCTCAACTCGCTGGCGTCGACGACGGTGCTCGACTTCTACGCGCCGCTGACGGGCGCGAATCCCGAGACGGACGACGGGCGGCTGCTCGCGCTGTCGCGCTGGCTGACGGCAGCCTGGGGCGTCGCGCTGATCGCGATCGCGATGCTCGCGCGCGGATGGGGATCCGTGTTCACCGTCGGCCTGACGATCGCGTCGATCGTCTACGGGCCGATGCTCGGCGCGTTCCTGCTCGGACTGCTGACACGGCGCGTTCGTCAGCGCGACATCATGATCGCGATGGGCGTGTCGCTCGTGGCGATGATCGGCGTCAACCTGACGCTGCCGCTGGCGTGGACCTGGTACGTGCTGGCCGGCACGATCCTGTGCACGGCCGTCGGCTGGATGGCGAGCTATGCCCGCTGACGCGGCGCAGCGGCTCCTCGCGGACGCCGTGCGGCGCGGCGTGTTTCCGAGCGCAACCGCGGAAGTCGGGACGAGCGTCGGACCAGAGTGGCACACGGCGATCGGCGCGTCGTTCGACACGCTGTACGATCTCGCGTCGCTCACCAAGGTCATCGCGACGACGACGGGCGTGATGGCGCGCGTGCAGGACGGCACGCTGCGGCTCGAGCAGCGCGTCGCGGAGTTCTTCGCCGAATGGCTCGGCGAGGCGCGCGAGGCGGTGACGGTCCGTGATCTGTTGGAACACGCATCAGGGCTCGCGGCGCGCCTGGTCGATCCGCCGCCGGAGGGGCCGCGCGAATTCGTCCACGAGATTTGCACGATGAAGCTCGAATACGCGCCGCGATCGAAGTCGATCTACAGCGATCTCGACTTCATCCTCCTCGGCTTCATCGTCGACGTCGGCGCGGTCGCGGTCGCGCCGGATCTGTGTTTCACGCCCGCACCCGGCGAACGCGCGCGCTGCGCGCCGACGCGGCCGATGGACGACGACCTCCGGCGCGGACGCGTCCTCGTCGGCGAGGTGCACGACAACTACGCGGCGGCGCTCGGCGGCGTCGCGGGTCACGCGGGGCTCTTCGGCACGGCATCGGCGGTTGGCACGTTCGCGCGGACCGTGCTGCGCGCGGCGCGCGGCGACGCGGGTCAGCCGCCGCCGTTCACGCCGGATCTCGTCGCGCGGTTCACGACGCGGTCGAGCGTTCCCGGCAGTTCGCGCGCGCTCGGGTGGGATACGATGCTGCCGACCTCGTCGTGCGGCACGCGCATGTCGCCGGCCGCTTTCGGCCACGTCGGCTTCACCGGCACCTCGCTGTGGATCGATCCGGCGCAGGACCGTTATTTCGTGCTGCTGACCAACCGCGCGAACGCGGGCGGCACGCTCGACCAGATGCGCGACGTGCGCCGCGCCTTCCATGACGCTTACATCGATTGACTGGATCGTCATCGGGGCGTACTTCGCGCTGAACCTCGCGATCGGCCTGTACTACGCGCGCCGCGCGCGCGGCAGCACGACGGAGTTCTTCCTCTCGGGGCGCGACGTGCCGTGGTGGCTCGCCGGCACGTCGATGGTCGCGACCACGTTCGCCGCCGACACGCCGCTCGTCGTCACCGGAATGGTGGCGCGCTACGGCATTGCCGGGAATTGGCTGTGGTGGAACATGGCCGCGAGCGGCATGCTGACGGTGTTCGTCTACGCGCGGCTGTGGCGCCGCGCCGGCGTGATGACGGACGTCGAGTTCGCGGAGCTGCGCTACGCGGGCAAACCGGCGGCGTTCCTGCGCGGCTTCCGCGCGCTGTATCTCGGCATCCCGATGAACTGCATCATCATCGGCTGGGTGAACCTGGCGATGCTGAAGATCCTGCAGGTGACGCTCGGCCTCGATCAGGCGCACGCGCTCTACGCGCTGCTCGCGATGCTGCTCTTCACCGCGTTCTACACGACGCTCGCCGGGCTGTGGGGCGTGCTCGTCACCGATCTCGTGCAGTTCGTGCTGAAGATGGGGATGGTGATCGCGCTCGCGGTGTTCGCCGTTCGCGCGGTCGGCGGTCTCGACGCGCTGAAAGCCCAGAGCGCGGGCCGGCTCGACTTCTTCCCGTCGAGCGACGCGCCGTGGATGCCGGCGATCACGCTCTTCGTCTACCTCGGGGTCAACTGGTGGGCGAGCTGGTATCCCGGCGCCGAGCCGGGCGGCGGCGGCTACGTGGCGCAGCGGATCTTCTCGGCGAGAAACGAGCGCCACGGTCTGTACGCCACGCTCTGGTTCAACATCGCGCATTACGCCGTCCGCCCGTGGCCGTGGATCCTGACGGCGCTCGCCTCGCTCGTCCTCTATCCCTCGCTCGTGGACAAGGAATCGGGCTACGTGCGGACGCTGATGGATCCGCGCGTCTTCCCGCCGGCGCTGCGCGGCATCATGCTCGCCGCGTTCGCGGCCGCGTACATGTCGACGATCGGCACGCAGTTGAACTGGGGCGCGTCGTACGTGGTCAACGATTTCTATCGGCGGTTCGTGCGGCGCGGCAAGCGCGAGCGCGAGTACGTCACCGTCTCGCAGATCGTCACCGTCGCGCTGATGATGCTGTCGATCTACGTGACGCTGCACCTCGCGTCGATCGAGCAGGCGTGGAAGCTGCTGATCGTCACCGGCGCGGGCACCGGCTCGGTGCTGCTCTTCCGCTGGTTCTGGAGCCGGATCAACGCGTGGTCGGAGGTCTCGGCGATGGCGGTCGCCGCGGCGGTGTCGCTGTATCTGCAGATCGTCGTCGGCTGGGACAGCGATCGTCCGCGCGACTTCGCGTACTTGATGCTCGTCACCGTCGGCCTCACCACCGTCGCGTGGGTCGCGACGACGCTGCTGACGAGAGCGGAGCCGAAGGACACGCTCGACGCGTTCTACGCCCGTGTCGATCCGATGCGCGGCGGCTGGCCGGCGCTGCGGGCGCAGCTCGTGAATGCGGTGCTCGGCTGCGTCCTCGTGTACGGCGCGCTCTTCGGCGTCGGCGAGCTCCTGCTGCGCAGCGCGGCGATCGGCGTCGCGCTGCTCGCGCTCTCCGCGCTGTCGGCCGCGGCCATCGCGCGCAATCTCCCGTCTTAACTAGCGTCCGCGGCCGAACGGGCTCGTGCCCGGCTGCGGCGGCTGCTGGCCGAACGGCGACTGGAATCCGCCGGGGCCGCGTCCGCCCGGTCCGCCCTCGCGGCCGCCGCCGCGCTGACCACCACGCTGTCCGCCGCGCTGGCCGCCGAACGGTCCCGGCTGTTGCGGGTTCTGCGGTCCGCCGCGCTGACCGGGCGCGGTCGCGCCGCCGGCGCCGGCTCCGGGCGCCTGGGTTTGCGCGACCCAGACGAACTGCCACTCGTTGTAGTGACTGCGCCCGTTGTAAAGGCGGATCGATTTGTCCTTGCTCTTGCTCGTCACGCCCATGATGCCGCCGCCCTGCGCGCCGCCGGCGATCCCCGGCGTCGTCCCGCCGATCGTCGATCCGCGACCCGAGGGCTGCGTCGAGAGCGTCGTCGGATTCCCGGGCGACGGCGGCTGGCCGGCGCCGCGACCGGTCGCGTTGCCAGGTTGCGTGCCGTTCTGCGTCCCGTTCTGCACACCGCCCTGCGTGTTCTGCCCGACCAGAATCGGCGCAAAGTCGTCATTGGTGATCGGGTCCTTGAACTTCTTGCGCAGGAACCGCTCGTTCACCAGCACGTCGAGACTCGGCGGGTATGCGTTGGCGTACTTGCGCTGGAACAGCCCGATGGCATGGGCGTACTGCATGCCGCGAAAGACGAGTTCTTCTTCCTTCTCGCGCTGCACCGCCTGTTTCCAGACTGGCATCGCGACGGTCATCATCACGGCCATGATGCTCATGGCGACGAGGAGCGCCGCCATGGCGTATCCCGCGTCAGTCGCCGCCGCTTTGCCTTGACCCTCTAACTTCATGGGAACTAAGATGCTTAGCGTCTTCATGGTACCACGCCTTCGCCGCACGCTCTGCTTCGTTTCGGTTCTGGCCTGCGCGGCCCTCTCGGCCGTGGGCTGCGAAAAAGTGCCGCTGCTGGCGCCGTCGGGGTCCACGATTACGCTGACCGCGCCGGTCAACGCGCTGCCGGTCAACGGCACGGCACAGATCGTCGCGCAGGTGATCGAGCCGTCGGGCACCCCGCCGCACAGCGGCACGCAGGTCACGTTTACGACGACGCTCGGCAGCATCCAGCCGGCGAACGTCGAAACGGACGCCAACGGCATCGCGACGGCGACGTTCAATGCGGGCGGGGCGAACGGGACGGCGACGATCACCGCGATTTCGGGCGGCACGAGCGCGAGCGGCAACGCCGCGATCAAGATCGCCATCGGCACCGCTGCCGTCGGCTCGGTGCGCCTCGGCGCGAATCCGACGATTCTGCCGCCGACCGGCGGCACGACGGCGCTGACGGCTCAGGTCTTCGACATCAACGGCAACGCGCTGCCCAACGCGCAGGTGTTCTTCTCGACGACCGCGGGCACGCTCGATCAGTTCGTCGTCAACACGGATCAGAGCGGCATCGCGACGGCGCGACTCACGACGGCGAATCAGGCGACGGTGACCGCGAGCGTCGGCGCACAAGGCGGTTCGACGACGACGCCGGGCACCGGCACCGGCACCGGCACCGGTAGCGGTGGCACGGGCGGCACCGGCGCGACGCCGACGCCCACTTCCACGCAGAGCACCGCGACGATTACGATCGCCATTGCCGGCGCGCCGCAGATTGTCATCACGCCACCGACGACCCCGCCGGGCGCCGGACTGCCGGCCGCGTACACGTTCGCCGTGACGGCCGCGACGACCAACGGCTGTCTCGTCCGCGATCTGACGGTGAACTGGGGTGACGGGCAGACGCAGGATCTCGGCGCCGTCACCGGCAGCGCCGTCGTGCAGCACGCGTACGCGAATGCCGGCGCGTACACGATCAAGGCCACGGTGACCGACAGTTGCGGCTTCACGCAGACCGTCTCGTCCGGCGTCGCGGTGACGGTGACGACGAACCCGACGATCATCATCACGCCGTCGGTGCCGACGGGATCGAAGACGGCGACGTTCACGATTCAGATCACGCCGCCCACCGGCGTCGGGATTCTGGATGCGGTGATCAACTTCGGTGACGGCGTGCGCTCGGATCTGGGCGGCGCGAGCGGCACGGTCACCGTGCAGCACACGTACCCGAACGTCGCGAACCAGACCTACACGGTCACCGTTACGGTGACCGACACGCTCGGGCGTACGACGACGGGTCAGACGACCGTCAACGTTCCGTAGCGATCGCCCTCGCTGGCGTGGGGCCGCTTCGGCGGCCTCACGTCGTGTCGCTCCGATCGAACGAACACTCGCAGAACACGCGGCCATCCTCGGCAACGCCGCCTTGACAGCCGTACCGACGAGACCGCCACGACGAGTCGCTTCGCGTCGGTTTTCGTGACCGTCGTCGACCTGCCTCGCGGCATGGCGGCCGCGAGCCGCGTGATCGCTGCGGCCCGCATTCGCGTGGTCGATAACAACGGGAGCGCGAGAGCAATTCCCGGGGACCCGGGTTGCTTGGGGTGATGCTTCCGAACGAGGAGAGAAGAACGAGGAGCGCTGCCGGCTTATCGTTCGCCGGCAGCGCGCGGGACGTGCGAAGTTACGAAACCGTGATGCTCGCCTGTGCTGTCGCCGTTTGGCCGCCGGTTGCGTGAATGTTCACTCGAACGGTGTACGAACCAGCGACTGTGTAGGAGTGCAGGGCGACGGCGGCGCTCGTACTCCCCGGTGTCGGCGTAGTATCGACCGCTCCGTCGCCCCAATCCCACGTGACGCGATCGACGTTGGCCGTCAACGACGATCCATCGACATCGGTCAGAGTGATGTGACAGCCCGTCGGCGAGCCATGCGCCGCTGCCGTGCACTGGAGTGTCCCAGTCACTGACTGCGCAGGGCTCCCTGGTGCGGACGGCGGATCGGTGATCGTGATATTGGCGCTCGAACTCGCGGCATTGGGTCCCGATACGCTGACGCTGTAACCACCCGAGTGCCCGTACGTATGGGTCGTCGACAGCGTCGATGTCTGCGCGCTCGCACCGTCTCCAAATGACCACGACCACGGGCCTCCGCTCGCGGAGCTCACGAACATCGTTACTGGCACGCCCGTCGTTCCGGCACCAGGCACATTCAAGATGACGCTCTCGGCCGTGGACGCCGCCTGCGACGCCGGCAAGCTCGCCTGCGTCGACAGCCCCGCCCCGCTCACGTGCAGCGTCGTCGCGGACGGCGTGGAGGCGAGCGCGCGCGCGGAGCCGTTACCGTCGGTCACCGCTGTGTTGGGCGAGATCGTTCCGGCGTCCACCGAGAAGCTCAGCGGCACGTTCGCGACGTAATGGCCGTCGGCTGACAACACGGTGGCGGTGATGTCGATCTTCTGGTCGGTACGCGACGAGGCGCCGATGCGGATCGTCGACGGCGTCACGCTCGGCGACGTCTCCGTCGATGTCGTCGGAGACGTCGGCATGTGATACGCGCACGATATTCCGATCGCGGCGAAAACGACGGCGAGACCGATCGACCCTGAGCTACGCATGCGACGCACGACCTCCATTCGTGTCACTCGATCCTACAGCACGCGAGACGCGTCACCACTCCGAGTACTTGGTGCCATCGAGCGCGGTGCCATCGGATCCGCTCTTGACGTCATAGACGCCGGCCTCCGCGGTGGGATTGTTCGGATCGGGCTCCGCCGGCACCGTCTGCCACGACGTCGTGCTCTTCGTGAACGGATCCTCCGGCAGCGTGCGCAGGTAGTGCTCGCTGACGAGCGCGTCGAGCGTCGACGGATATTGCCCCTTGTCCGCGTAATACTGATCGATCGCGTCGCGCAGCCGGAACAGATCCTCGTGCAGCACCGCTTCCTTCGAATGCGTGACGCTGTTGTGATACTGCGTCAGCCCCATCGACGCGAGGATCACGATGAGCGACAGGACGATCAGCAGTTCGATGAGCGTGAAGCCGCGATCAATGGCAACTGCGTAATCGCGTAATTGGGGCATTGGGGCATTGATTGGGACATTGCCCGCGCGTCGACTCATCCAATCCCTCAATCCAATAACCCGATTACCCAATAACCCGATTTACCAGTCTTTGTACTTCGTGCCGTCCAGCGCCGTGCCGTCGAACGTCGTGTAGACGTCGAACACGTTCTGTCCGCCCCAGCGCGTCGCGTCGGGCTTGTCCTGATACGACCGCAGTCCCCACTCCGTGCCGCGCGTCATCGGGTCGACGGGAATGTGCCGCAGGAATTTCAGCTTGCGCCCCGTCGCGTCGTTCGCCGCGGTGACGCCGTCGACGAGCGTCTGCAGATCCGGCGGGTAGTTCTCGCTGCCGACTTTCAGCTCGAGCGAGCCGATCTGTCCGAGGTCGGCCGCGTCCTTGTACTTGTCGATCGCCGTGCGCATCTCGCGCAGCGCGCGCCGCAGCTCGGCCTCCCGCGTCCGCTGCGCGGTGACCTTCGCCAGCGGCAGAATCGCTGACGCCAGAATCGTCACGATCGTCGCGACGACGACGAGCTCGACGAACGTGTAGCCCTTACTGCTGGACATTGATCGTCACCGGCGTAAACCTCAGACCCATCGCCGTGCCGCCAGGCCCCGTTGCCGATCCGCTGATCGACAGTGTGACGCTTCCCGGCGCGATCGCGTCGAACATCACCGCCGCGAGCAGCCCCGTGCCGGACGCACCGGTCGCATCGGCGGCGCGCGCGAGCGTGATGTCGATGCGGTTCCCGTTCGCCTGCTGCGTGAACGTCACGTTGACGCCGCCCGCGCGCATGAAGCTCCCCTCGTCGACTCGACGGACGCGAAGCTTCGCCGGATCGAACGTCAGCGTCAGCGTCATCGTCGAGATCCGCGTCGCGTCGGTGATCGAAATCGGCACCGTGTACGGCCCGCCTCCGACGCGGAACGTCGGTCCCGGCGGCGAGATGAGGACCTGCGCCAGGCCGATGCCGGGCGATTGCGTCGGCTCCGGCGGCGTCGCGGGCTGGGGTGCCGCCTTGGTGCCGGTCGCGGCGCCCGTCGCGCCCGTCGCCGTGGCCGGTCCGGCCGGCGTCCCGGTCGGCGTCGGCGGCGCGGTGGCTGTCTGCGCCGGAGACGGAATCGGCTCCGGCGTCGCGACGACGATGTTCGGCGACGGCGCCGTAGCGGGCTGCGTCGGCGCGAGGACGGTGCCGGGAATCGGCGTCGATCCCGGCGGCACCGAGAGCTGCGTGCCGCCCGGGCCGGCGACGCTCGCCGGCGGAACGTTGGTGCCAGCGGCGGCGGCGCCCGCGGGGGCACCGGCGGCCGGCGGCTGCGCCGGCGGTTGTTCGGCGGGCGGCTGCGCCAGGAGCTGCGGCCCGCCGTTGACGCCGAGGTTCTGCTGCGAGCCGATATAGATCGGCTTCAGATCGTCTTCGGTGATCTCGTGCGTCCGCACGATGTGCGGCGTCAGGAGCATCACGATGTCGTCCTGCTCGGTCGTGTTCGGGCCGTTGTGCGACAGCAATTGGCTGAAGATCGGCACGTGGATGAGGCCGGTCACGCCGTTGACCGAGCTCTGCGAGCTGTCGAGCAGCAACCCGGCGAGCAGGTTCGACTCGCCGTCGCGCAGCCGCAGCCGCGTCGTGACCTTACGCTGGATGAACGTCGGCACGTTCACGCCGGCCACCGACTTGTCGGCGCCGACCTGGCTGTCGTCGAGGACCATGTCGAGCCGGATGTCGCCTTCGAGCGTGACGGTCGGCGTCATGTCGATGTTCACGCCGACGTCCTGGTATTGATACGAACTGAGCGGGTTGACGCCCGCGCCGCCGGTCGCGATCGGCGTGTAGCTGGTCGAGATGACCGGGATGCGCGAGCCGATGTTCAACGACAGCTTCGTCCCTTCCGCGCCGCGGAGCTGCGGCTTCGCGACGATTTTCGTGTGCGAGTCCGACTCGAGGAAGTGGACGATTGCCGTCGGCACGGCGAGGTAGAAATCGGCGGTGGTGAAGCCGCGCGAGATCGTGTTCAGGTTGAACGGCGGCGGCGACACGAGCGCGTTCGGCGCCGTCGACCGCCCGTTGTTGGTCGACGTCGTGCCCGTCGACGGCGTCGTCACCGGCGCCGTGACGCCCGTCGTCGGTGCCGTGGGCGTGGTGGTCGTCTGCGTCGTCGTGCCGCTCGGCGAGACCTCGGGCGAGAACACGGCGCCGACGGCGTACTGCGACAGCTCGAGGCCGTACTCCTTGGTGCGCGTGTGGTCGACTTCGAGGATCTCGACGTCGATCACGATCTCGGCGCGCGGCTTGTCGTTCTGCGCGATGATCTTCTCGATGATTTGCACGACCGGCGCCGTCGCGCGGACGGTGATCGTGTTCGCCGTTTTGTTGGCGACGATGCCGGGCTGCACGGCGATGCCGGGGAGGCGGACGATCGTGCTGAGGATCTGCGTCAGCTCCGTCGCGTCGGCGTGCGAGATGTAGAACGTGCGCACGACCTGCTCGTCGTAGATCGCGTGCTTCGGCGCCGTGTCGGGGAAGACGAAGATCGACCGATCGTTGACGACCTTGTACGACAGACCGTTCATCGTCATGATCTGGTTGAGCGCCTGTTCGAGCGTCGCCTGTTCGAGCTGGATCGTCATCGCGCGATCGGCGACCTCGCGGTCGTAGGTGATGTTGATGCCGGTCGCGTTCGCGATGAAGGCGAGGACGTCCTTCAGGCTCGTGTTGTTGAACTGGATGCGCGGCATCGGCGTCGTGAAGTTGAGCAGCGCCGGCGGCTGCGACGCCGCGCGGGCGCGTTCGCGCATCTGCTCGATCGGCGGGCGCGGACGCGACGCCTCGATCCGCTGGCGGATCGTGCGATCGAGCTCCGCGACCTTGGCGGTCGCCGAGCGGTTGGTCGGGTCGTACTCGCTGGCGGTCCGGTATTCGCCGAGCGCCGCCTCGAGCTGATTCTGCGATTCGAACTCGCGGGCTTTCTCGAGGTGCGCACGCGACGCGGCGAGCAGCGCGCGCTGCAGCGCGATCTTGTAGTTCGGATTGTCGGGATCTTCCTGCGTCGCTTTGCGGTAGGCGGCGACCGCTTCGTCGAGGTTGCCGGCCGCCATGTTGTCGTTCCCCTGGCGAAAGGCCTTCCCCGCCGCACAGCCCGCCGCCGCAATCGCGAGCGCGACGACAATCAGCAACTTGCCTTTGGCCATTTGCATGTTATGAGCCTGAAAGCCGAATCGTCTGACGGCCGCGGCCGTCAAGATATGCCATCTCAATCGATTCCGCGCCGATGCGCAAGATCCGGTACTTGCCCGCAACCGTGCCGCCCTCGACGCCGTGAATCGGCGGACCGATGCCGTCCGACAGCACGGCGATCTTCGGCTGCCCGCCGCCGCGATCGATGACGCCGATGAACTTCAGCGTGATCGGCGGCGGAGGCGGCGGTCCGGTCGGCACCGGCGGCGCGGTCACGGTCGGCGCCGTCGTGGACGGACGCGTCGCGCCCGGCGGCGGAGGCGGCGGCGCCTTCGGCTTGAAGCGGAAGAGATTCCGCTCCTGCCCTTCGGGCTTCGGCCGCTCGCGTTCGAGCGCATCGAGGTGCACGTCGGGCGCCTCGACCGTCGTGGCCGCCGCGGCCCGCGCCGACGATCCGGCGGCGTGGCCTCTTGCGTTAGACGTCGGGCCCGGCGCGGCAGACGTCTGCGTCAGCGCGCGATAGCCGACGATCGCCAGGATGACGAGCATGACGCCGAGCACCACCTGGTTGCGGCGCTCAGTTTCCATTGGCTCCCGGGCGATAGTAGGTCGACAGCTCGACGCTGAACGACAGCGGCCGGGTTGGATCCAGCTGCTCCATCGCGACGTCGTCGATGATCACGAACTCGGGCGCGCTCTCGAGCTCGTAGAGGAACTGGCGGAAGCTCTCGTAGTCGCCCTGCAGCATGACGCGAATCGCCAGGCGCGACAGGCCGGTCTTCTTCGTGTTCGTTTCGTCGACGTCGGTGCGCCGCTCGGTGATGCGGAGGCCGGCTTTCTTCGCGAGATCCGGAATCGTCGTGTAGGTGAGGCGTCGCGCGGACGGAAAGTCGCTGGGCAGCACCTTGCCGTAGAAGGTTTGCAGTTCCTGATCGGCGCGGGTCGTGCCGGCGACGAGCGCGCGCGCGGCGGCGTAATCCGCGTCGGCGGCCTTGACGCTGATCGCCGCGTTCGACGCGCGAGTCGCCGCACCCGCCGATCGCACACCGAGCGGATAGACGACGAACGCGTAGACGCCGACGTTGGCGAGGAGCGCGATCGCGAGCGGCACGATCAACGAGCGCTTTTCGGAGACGATGCGGCGCCAGAGCGTCATGGCTGCCCTTTCTCGCTCCCGGCCGCGACGCCGTGCTCGGGCGTGTACTCGGTCTCGAGCTGCGCTTCGAACTCCCCTTTTTCCGTCGGGTGCTCGTCGCGCGACAGGAGACGCGCGAAGGCGCCCGTCTGTTCGAGGTTCTCGATGAACTGGTTCACGTCGTCGACGCCGCGCGCGAGGACGTGAATCTGCAGGATGATGTTGCGGTCCTTGTCGAGGTGCGGCCGCACCGACGCGATGCGCACCTCGTCGGGCAGCGTCGTCTCGAAGCGGTTGAAGAGTTCGGTCCACGAGAAGGTGCGGCGGTCGATCAGCTCGTTGGCGAGCCGCGCCTCGCCGGCCTTGAACTCGATCCGTTTGGGATCGACGGCGGCGCGCAGCCGCGCCGCCTGGCGCCGCAGATCGGCGGCGCGCGCTTCGTCGGTGGAGGCCTGCGTGGCGAGACGCGTGTCGCTGCGCGAGTACTTCAGCACGCGGCTGACGTTGAAGACGGTCGCGGCCGCGATGGCGATCGCGGCGGCGAGCAGCCACATGTGCACCGCGCGCTCGTTGTAGAACGGTTTGGTGGCGAGGTTGCCGCGCAGCACTACGCCACCCCCGCCGAGTGGCGCCGGTTGACGGCCGACGTGTCCCGCAGGAGCAGCCCGACCACCGGCGCGAGCGCGTCGAGCAGCGCGGGTGCGGCGGCGATGCGATCGCCGAGCGGCGCGGCCTGACGCGGATCGACCGTTTCCACCTTCGTCGCGAGACGCTCCTCGAGGCTCCTGCGCGCCTGATCGGCGTCGCCCGCCGACGCACCGGCCAGCACGACGCGCGAGAAGCCGGCGCCCTGCAGGCGATCCTCGTAATACATCGCCGACTGGTGCACGAGATCCGCGAGCGAGAAGTCGGCGTCGGCGGTGCGGTTGCGGAAGAAGATGACGTGCGGCCCGCGCACGATCGCGATCGAGGTCGAGTCGGCGGCGACGTGAATCAGCAGCCAGTCCGCGCCCGGCGCGGCGGCGCTTGCGAGCACCGCATTCACGACGTTGAAGGTCGAGAGATCGACGATGCCGGCGTGCGCGCCGGCTTCGGCGCAGAGCGCTTCGTACTCCTCGACGATCGATCGGCGCGCGAGCGACACCACGAAGTCCTGACCGTCGGGCGCGGTGATGCCGCTCACGTACGCGATCTGCCCTTCCTCGATCGGGAACGGCGCCGACTTGCGCACCTGCCACCGGATCAACTGTTCGAGGTCCGGCGTCCGCGCCGGCACCTTCTCGAAGCGGACGAGCGACACGCGCGCGATCTGGTCCGGGATCACCAGGCCGACGCGGCGCGGGCGGCCGATCGTGTCGAGGACGCGCGCGAGCGCCGTCGCGACCTGCGTCCGGTTGTGCGTGTTGACCGCGGTCATCGATGGGACGAGCGCGCCATCGGGCAGCGGCTCCACGGCGTACGCGGAGACGACGGCCTGCCCGCCGCGCTGTTCGAGCGTCGCGGCCGACACGTGGGTGGCGGCGAGCTCGACCGCGGCGGCCGGCGCGGGCGCGTCGTAGATCGAAGCGAACAGGCTCATTCGACGAACGTGACCTTGTTGATCTCGCGCAGCGTGGTGTGCCCACCCATGACGCGCTCCACCGCGGATTCGCGCAGGAAGCGCATCCCCTCTTCGCGCGCCGCCTTCTTGATTTCCGTCGTCGGTTTCCGCGCGAGAATCATCTCGCGGATGCGGTCGCTCAAGTCGAGCAGCTCGCAGATCGCCATGCGTCCCTTGTAGCCGGTGCCGCCGCACTCGATGCAGCCGAGCCCCTCGTAGAACGTGTGCGTGTGCTCGAGCGCCGGATCGAGGCCCGACTCGCGGAGCATCTCGGTCGTGACCGTCGCCGGCCGCTTGCAGTGATGGCAGATCGTGCGCACGAGCCGCTGCGCGAGCACGCAGTTGAGCGCCGACACGAACTGATACGCCTCGACGCCCATGTTCAGAAAGCGCCCGAGGACGTCGAGCACGTTGTTGGCGTGGACGGTCGTGAACACCAGGTGGCCGGTCAGCGCGGAGTTGATCGCGATCTGCGCCGTCTCCGTATCGCGGATCTCGCCGACCATGATCTTGTCCGGATCGTGGCGGAGGATCGATCGAAGGCCGCGCGCGAACGTCAGCCCCTTCTTCTCGTTGATCGGAATCTGCGTGATGCCGCGCAGCTGGTACTCGACCGGATCCTCGATCGTGACGATCTTGTCCTCGACCGTCTTGATCTCCGAGAGCGCCGCGTAGAGCGTCGTCGTCTTGCCCGAGCCGGTGGGGCCGGTGACGAGCACCATCCCGTACGGCTCGCGGATGTACTTGCGGAAGCGGCGCAGTTCGTCCTCCGGAAAGCCGAGGATGTCGAGGCGCAGCTCGGTGAACTGCTCGCTGATCGATTCCTTGTCGAGAATACGGATGACCGCGTCCTCGCCGTGCACGCTCGGCATGACCGACACGCGGAAGTCGATCGTCTTGCCCGGCATGCGCATCTTGAAGCGCCCGTCCTGCGGGACCCGCTTCTCGGCGATGTCGAGCTCCGCCATGACCTTGATGCGCGAGATGATCGAGCTGTGGAACTGCTTCGCGATCGGCCGCATCGCCGCCTGCAGCACGCCGTCGATCCGGTACTTCACGTACACCGCATCGTCCTGCGTCTCGATGTGGATGTCGCTCGCGCGCCGCTGGATGGCGGTGTAGACGGTCGAATCGATCAGGCGGATGATCGGGCTCGCGTCGCTCGTCAGCTTCTCGACGGTCAGCGCCTCGTCGCCGTTCTCGTCCTCCTTGAGGATCTGGAGCTGGAACGATTCGGTCGCCTCTTCGAGGACGCGCTGGCTGCTCTCGCTCTTCTTGAGGATCGATTCGATCGCCGACTTCGATCCGACCGCCACCCGGATGTTGGTGCCGAGGAGCACGCCGAGCTCGTCGATCATCGGCAGGTCGGTCGGATCGGAGACGACGATCTCGAGCGTCTTGCCGACGCGGCGGTGCGGCACGAAGCCGTAGCGCAGCATCAGATCGGCCGGGATCGACCGGAAGAGATCCTGGTCGATCCGGAACGTCTCCATGTCGACGAATTCGATGCGATAGCGTTCGGCGAGACGCCGCGCCTGCTCGACTTCGGCGCGCTGCTCGTCGGCGCCGAGCTCGGTATGCAGATCCGTGTTCGGAGGAGTAGCCATGGTTTACGACAGCACCGAGCTCAGTTGGAACAGCGGCATGTAGAGCGCCAGCAGCAGGCCGGCGATGACCACGCCCATCACGACGAGCAGGACCGGCTCGACGAGCGTGACGAACCGTTCCATGGTCGTGGCGATCTCCTCGTCGTAGAAATCGGCCACCGTGTTCAGCATGTCCTGCAGCGCGCCGGTCGATTCGCCGACCTCCGCCATCTTTACCGCGACGTCGGGAAAGACGCCGCGCGCTTCGAGCGCCCGCGCGAACGATTCGCCTTCGCGGACGCGGCCGCTGACGATCGTCACCTGCGCCGCCATGAACTGGTTGCCGATCGATTTCGACGCGATGTCGAGCGCGTTGACGAGCGGCAGCCCGCCGCCGAGCAGCGTCGCCAGCGTCCGCGCCATCTGCGACGTCGAGAACTTCCGCGCGACCTCGCCGAGCATCGGCACGCCGAGCAGCAGGTGATCGAACCGCGCTTTCTGTCCCGGCTGCCGGATCCACGCGAAGATCGCGATCACCGCGGCGACGCCGCCGATCACGAGGAACGGGAACTGCCCGCGGATGAAGTTCGACACGCGGACGATGATCTTCGTGACGAGCGGCAGGTCCGCGCCGAAGGAGCCGTAGAAGTCGGAGAACGCCGGCACGACCTTGAGCACGATCAGCGACACGAGGCCGATGGCGAGCGCGATCAGGATCGCGGGATACACGAGCGCCGACACGGTCTTGCGCTTCAGCGTCGAGATGATCTTCGAGTACTCGACGAACCGCCGCAGCACCGCGTCGAGGTTGCCGCTGCGCTCGCCGGCGAGCAGCGACGCCGTGTAAATGCTCGGGAAGAGCTCGCCGTGCGCGGCGAATGCGTCGGACAGCGCGCTGCCGGAACGGACGCGCTCGTGGACGTCCTCGAGCACGCGGCGGAAGAGCGGCGACGTGACGCGTCCTTTCAACAGGTCCAGCGACTGGACGAGCGGCATGCCGGCCTTGAGGAGCGTCGCCAGTTCCTGATTGAAGATGAGGAACTCGCGCGAGTTGAGGCTCCGCCGTTCGGGCAGGCGCAGCGACACCCCCGCGATGGAGCCTTTCGACTGCATCGAGAGGACGAAGAGCCCCTTCTCCTCGAACTCGTGGCGCAGCCGGGCCTCGTTGTCGGCGATGTACACGCCTTCGACGATCTCGCCGTTAGGCGACGCGAGTCTGCAGCGGAATTCCACTGGTCCTAACCTGAATTGTATCAACAATTGGCACGGCGCTCTTGGTGTTAAGACCGTGCGCGCGGGAGAAAAGCTGGGTCTCGTTGCGCAGTACTGCGATGGGGCTAACGGCCGACCAGCTTGAGAATGTCGGCGACGTACTTCTGCGTTTCGGGGTACGGCGGGACGCCGCCAAACCGCTTCACCGCGCCCTCGCCCGCGTTGTACGCCGCGAGTGCCAGCTTCAGCTCGTATCGATCGAGCAGCGTCTTCAGATAACGAATGCCGCCCTCGATGTTCGACTCGGCTTCGTAGGGGTTCTGCACGTCGTACTGGCGCGCCGTTCCCGGCATCAGTTGCATCAGCCCCATCGCGCCCTTCCGCGAGCGCGCGCGCGCCTGGTACGCCGACTCGACCTTGATCACCGCCTTGACGAGTTGCGGCGAGACGCCCTGCGCGGCCGCGACCTTGTCGATGATCGCGCCGTAGGGCACCACCGGGTCGGGCGCCGGCGCAGCCGCGGCCACAGGGGCGGGCGGCGCATCCTCGGGATACGGCACTTCGTCCGGCGCGAAGCGATCGATCACCGACGACTCGGTGACGATCTCCCCGCCGGTGCGCAGCGCGAGGACGACGGTGTCGCCGTCGACGCGGTGCGATTTGACCGAGAGCGTCCGGCCGGTCGTGAAGTACACGAGCTCCGCGTGCGCGGGCGCTGCCGCCAGCACCGCCACCGCAGACACGACGAGGACCGGGACGCTTCGCATCAGCCGTTATCTCGCATCAATATACGCGTGAAACACGCGAATGCCCAGCTCCCGCGGATCGTGGCTGTTGGACGCCGGCAGCAGCGACGGGACGAATGTCTTGTCCACCGCGATGTGGAGCTCGACCATGTCGTCGGCGCCGAGTTGCGCCGCTTTGATCGGAATCTTCCGGAGCAGGGGCTGAGCCGGCGCGAGCGTGAAGTCGTCAATCGGCTGACCGCCGATCGTCAGTTGCACGTGCTGCGGATCCTTGAAGACGCTTCCCGGGTTGTCGACGTCGAAGTAGAAGACGACGTCCTTTTTCGGGTTCTTGAAGACGAGCGTCGCGTCTTTCTTGGTCCACTGCCACTCGACGGCGGCGTTGTGCTCGGCCTGCTCCGCCGGGTGCCAGCCGTCCTTGAACACCGTGTAGACGTTCTCGGTCTGCGGCTGGAGCTGCAGCCGCGCAACTTTGTACGCCTTCTGCCCCGCGTCCTCGCCGGTCAGCGCGACGCGGCGCTGCGTCTGCGTGGAGTAGAGCCCCACCTGGATCGACGCTTCGCCGACGTACGGGTAGACCGGGATGAACTCCGTCCGCGTGTACTCGATCGTCTGCCCCGGCTTCCACCGCGACGTCGGCGTCGGCGGGTTGTGATCGAAGTTGAAGATCATCTCCTCGTCCGAGTCGACCACGTGGACCATGACGCGGAGATCCTGATCGAAGTGCGCGTCGTTGGCGACGACGAACTTGTAGGTGACGTCGATCGGGCTGCCGAGCGGCGCCTTGTCGTGGTTGAGCGTCACGGACGGCGTGGCGAGCGGCGGCGTGACCGGGTCTTTCTTGCGGCACGCGCCGGTCGCGGCGAGAGCGCACACGGCGGCGACGAGCGGCAACGCAAACGGGTAGCGCGGACGAGGTGTAGACATGCGTGAAATGTTGATGGAGAAAGGATTATACTCCAGCAACTTCCCTATGGCAGCTGAAGCGCTCGGTCTCGTCGAAACGCGCGGCCTCATCGGATCGGTCGAGGCGGCGGATGCGATGGTCAAGGCGGCGAACGTCGTCCTCGTCGGAAAAGAGTACATCGGCGCCGGCTACGTCACCGTCATGGTGCGCGGCGATGTCGGCGCCGTGAAAGCCGCGACCGACGCCGGCGCGGCGGCCGCGCGGCGCGTCGGCGAGCTCGTGTCGGTCCACGTCATCCCGCGGCCGCACGCCGAAGTCGAACGGATCCTCCCCAAGGGCGCGTAAGCGGTGGCCGATCAGCTCGCAGCGTCCCAGAGCGACAAAGATCTGGCGTCGATCGCCGAGGCGCGTGCGCTCGCGCGGCGGGCCAAACACGCGTGGCTCGAGCTGGCGGAATTCGATCAGGCGCGCATCGACGCGATCGTCGACGCGATGGCCGCCGCCGCGACGCCGCAGGCCGAAGCCTTCGCCCGCATGGCCGTCGACGAGACCGGCTACGGCGTCGTCGAAGACAAGATCCAGAAGAACCTCTTCAGCTCGCAGAAGATCTACCAGTTCATTCGGCCGATGAAGACGGTCGGCGTCATCGCGCGGCACGACGACCGCCGCGTCGTCGAGATCGCGGAGCCGTTCGGCGTCGTCGCGGCCATCGTGCCGACGACGAACCCGACGTCGACGGCGATCTACAAGATCCTCATCGCGATCAAGGCGCGGTGCACGATCGTCATCAGCCCGCATCCGTCCGCCGTCAAGTGCATCACGCGCGTCGCGGAGGTGATGGACGAGGCGGCACGGCGCGCAGGCGCGCCCGCGGGCGCCATCAACTGGATGACGACCGTGACGCTCGAGGGAACCCAGGAGCTGATGAAGCAGCGCGACGTCGCCGTCATTCTGGCGACGGGCGGCATGGGCCTGGTCCGCGCGGCGTACTCCGCCGGCAAGCCGGCGTACGGCGTCGGCCCGGGAAACGCGCCGGCGTTCATCGAACGGACGGCGAACGTCAAGAAGGCGGTCCACGACGTCATCACCGGCAAGACGTTCGACAACGGACTCCTCTGCTCGAGCGAGAACTCCGTTGTCGTGGACGAGCCGGTGGCCGACGAGGTGAAGCGCGAGTTCCTCGCGCAGGGCGGCTATTTCCTGAACGCCGCGGAAATCGACGCGGTGGCGCGCGTGCTCGTGACGCCGCAGCGGCTGCCCAACCCGGTGCTGGTCGGCAAGTCGGCGCTCGTCATTGCCGAGAAGTGCGGGATCCGGGTGCCGGAGTCGACGCGGGTCCTGATCGCGCCGCTCGACGGCGTCGGCCGCGACTATCCGCTATCGATCGAGAAGCTCTGTCCGGTCCTGTCGTACTACGTCGTCAAGGACTGGCGCGAGGGGTGCGAGCGCTGCAAGCAGATCCTGCGGTACGGCGGCATGGGGCACACCATGTCGATCCACTCCCAGAACGAACAGGTCATCCTCGAGTTCGGGTTGAAGAAGCCCGCGTTCCGCATCGTCGTCAACTCGCCGACGACGCATGGGTCGGTGGGGCTGTCGACCGGCCTGGATCCCGCGATGACGCTCGGATGCGGCGGCTACGGCGGCAACATCACGTCGGACAACATCTCGCCGCGTCACCTGCTGAACATCAAGCGGCTCGCGTACGAGCTGACGCCGGTCGTGTCGCGGTGGGATCGCGCCGGCGGGTCGCCGATGCCGCGCGAGGCGGCCCAGAAGCTGCCGTCGGCGCCCGAACGGCCACCGGTCCCGGCCGGCATCAATGCGGAGGCGCTGACGCGAAAGATCGACCAGTTCCTGGCGTCGCGCGGGTTCCGCGCCGATGTCCGGGGGACCGAGTCGACTCCGTCCCCGGTCCGTTCCGCAGCCGCCGCGCCCGTGTCCCCCGACCAGAAGCCGCTCGAATTCGTCTGTGAAGAAGACGTGCGGGTGGCGATTCGGGCCGGACAGAAACTGGTCGTCTCCGAGCGCGCGATCGTCACGCCGGCGGCGCGCGATCTGGGCGAGCAACATCGCGTCTTCACCGTCGCGCCCTGGCGCGGATAGCCGACTGGCGGAATCGGACACGCGCAGTTTTCGTAATTGCTGAGTCTGTTCGACTTATTGTTGACCGACCGCCATACCGCTGTTACACTGACTCGACCATAGTGCGGGGGCGCCCCAGCCCTCCCGCGTGTTGAACACGGAGCCCCCGCAAGTGGCAGTGGGGGCGACTTACGAGGCGGCCCGACGCGAACGCGATCGCCGACGGCCGACTCGCGGAGCGCCCGAATGCAAGCTATCCAGCGGCAGCGCACCTGGCGTCTCGCGCTGCTTCCCCTCGTGACCGCCGGCGTCACGGCCTGTGGTGCCAGCGTCCAGTCGCAGGTTCACCCGGCGACTCCGGCCGCGGCCGTCGCCGCGCCTCGCGCGGCCCGAGATACAGCCACTCCTCCGTCCGTTTCCAGTGCACGCACCGCGCCGGTCGAAGATCCCGTTGTCACTCTGATTGCCGTTTCCGAACGCCATTTCGAGGCCGGCCAGGCCGCGCTCGAACAAGGGCACGTCGAGGCCGCGAAACAGGAGTTCAACAAAGCGGTCGACGTCCTGCTCGAATCGCCGTACGGCGCGCGGACCGAGCCGCGCATCCGCGACCACTTCGATCGCCTCGTCGACCGCATCAGTGCCTACGAAGTCCGGGCGCTCTCCGCCGGCGACGGGTTTACCGAAAAGAAGTACGAGCCGGCGTCGATTGACGAACTGCTGTCGCTGTCGACGACGTTCGGCACGCCGGCGCCGACGACGGAAGTCAAGAACGCGGTCCAGGCGGATGCGGGGATGCACGACGTCCCGATTCCGCTGAACCAGCGCGTCCTCTCCTACGTGGAACTGTTCCAGGGGCGCCTCCACGACTTCATCGAAGAAGGGATGCGCCGCGGCACGAAGTACCTGCCGATGATCCAGAACGTCTTCCGCGCCGAGGGGTTGCCGCTCGACCTCGCGTACGTGCCGCTCGTCGAGAGCGCGTTCAAGCCGAACGCGCTGTCACGTGCCAACGCGAAAGGCGTCTGGCAGTTCATGGCCGGGACGGCGATGGAAAACGGCCTGCGCCGCGATTGGTACATCGACGAACGCTCGGACCCGGAGAAGGCGACGGTCGCGGCCGCCAAGTATCTGCACACGCTCGGAAAGCTCTTCGGCGGCGATTGGCACCTGGCGCTCGCGTCCTACAACGGCGGCCCGGGACGCCTCGAGCGCGCCATCAAGCAGACGCACGTCACCGATTTCTGGGAGCTGTCGGCGAAGCCCCGCCTGCTGCCGCGCGAGACGCGCGAGTACGTGCCGATGATCCTCGCGGCGATCGTGATCGCGCGCAACCCGGCGCAGTACGGGTTCGACTTCGACCCCGAACCGGCGCCGGACGTCGACAAGGTGACGCTGCACCGCCCCGTCGACCTGCGGCGCGTCGCCGAGTGGACCGGCACGACGATTGACGAGATTCAGGCGTTGAATCCCGAACTGCGCCGCTGGACGACGCCGATCCGCGACGCGCAGTACGACCTGAAGGTACCGGCCGGGACGGCGGATGTCGTCCGCGCCCGGCTGGACGACACGGTCGCGACCGATCTGGCGTCGCTCAAGTTCTACGTGGTCAAGCGCGGCGACACGCTGCCGCTGATTGCGAAGAAGCTGCACGTCAGCAAACAGGACCTCGCCGAGGCGAATTATCTGCCGGTGACGTCCCGCGTGGCGGCGGGTCAGAAGCTGATGGTGCCGCACGAAGCCACGGTGCTGATGGCGGCGCAGACCGAGCGTCCGGTGCCGGCGGCCGAATCGCGCCGGACGGTGGCGACGGCCGGCGAGCTCGCCGAGCCGACGCTCACCAACCGCGTGAAGGCGATCTACCAGGTGAAGCGCGGCGACACGCTCGCCTCGATTGCCGGCCTGTTCAAGACGTCGGTCGCCTCGTTGAAGACGTGGAACCCGCGCGTGTCCGCCAACCACATCACGCCGGGCCAGCGCCTGACCGTCTATCGCCTCACGAACTAACGCGCAGCCCTACGCCGTGGCGGCCGGCTTCTTGTCGTCGGCCGCCGACGGCGCCGTCCGCGTCCGCAACTGCTTAATCCCCTGTTCGATGCGCTCGGCCAGCTCGCGCTCGTGCTGCAGCGTGCGCAGCGTGTTGCGCGCCTCCTGCAACATGAAGTCGAGCTGCGCGACCTTCTCGGCCACGTGATCGATGACCGCTTTCTGCTCTCCGAGCGTCTCCAGGTTCACGCGCACATCGTCGAGCACGTGGACGATCGCGTTCGCCTTGGTCTGGACCTCGTCGACGAGCTTGCGGCGCGTGTCGATCGCGGCGATGCGCTCGTCGGTCTCGGCAATGCGCGACAGCAGCAGATCGACCTGCGCCTTCAGCGTCGACACCTCGTCGCGGTGCTCGGTCACGTGCGCGAGGTCGGCCTTGCTGCGGGCGCTGATCTGGTGGACGTTCTCGACCTCGGCCTTGACGGCGTTGATGAGCTGTTCGCGGTTCGCGATCGCGACGAGGCTCTTGTCGAGTTCGGTGGCGAGCTGCTTGATTTCGGCCAGCCGCGTTTCGACGGCCGCCAGCTTCTTCTCGCCGAACGCCACCTGCGACCGGCGCGACTCGAGCTGCTTGAACATCGCCTCGGCGCGGGCGAGCTGATCCTCGGAGGCGTGGATCTGGCTGACCGTGTCGCGCTGACGCGCCTGCACGCGGTCGAGCTCGGCGATCATCTCGTCTTTCATCTTCGTCGATCGTCCGAGTTCCTCGGCGAGCGCCTGCATCTGACGCGACTGCTCGGTCACCTGCTCCGCGATCGTCCGGCTCGCGGAGACGAGCTCGGTATAGCGCTTCTCCTGATCGATCGCCGCCGCCTCGGTGAACTGCACGCCGCCGAGCCGCTCTTCGGCCGATGTGATCTCCGAGCGGAGCTTGTTGACCTCGGCGACCAGCGGCACGAGCGACGTCTGCAGCTTCCTGACCGCCTCGAGCTTGTGCTGCGCGTCGACCATCTGCTCGGCGACGCCGTCGAGCGCCGTCTTCAGCGTGTCCAGCTCCGCGCGCCGGTTCAGCTGATCCTGCAGCTTGTGATCGACCTCGCCGCTCAGCGTGTTGAGGCCGTTGAGCCGCGTCTCGAGCTTCTCGACGAACGGAATCCGCGCGCTGACGCGCGACAACTGCGCGTCGAGCTCGGCCACGGCCTCGTGCAGCCGCGTCGCCTTCTGCGTCCCCTCGTCGACGAGCTTCAGCTTGCCGACGATGGCGTCCATCCGCGCTTCGAGTTCGGGCGCCTGCGCGGCGAACGCGGTCATGCGGCCGCCGAACGCTTCGAGCGCGAGCCGGTCGGCGCCGAGCTTGTCGGCGAGCTTCGATGCTTCGCCGTGCGACTTGTAGAACTCCTGGATCTCCTTGCGGACGACGTCGAGGTCCTGGCGGCTCTGGCGCAGCGCGTCCATCTGCCACGACGTGCGCTTCGACAGTTCGTCCACCTGTGCCAGCCGCTCGCGCATCGTTTCGAGCGAGAGCTGTTTCTTGGTGAGGTCGTCGGCCTGGGCGAACAGCGACTCGAAGCGCTTGGTCAGCGCGTCGACCTTCTGCGTCAGCTCGATGAGGCTCTTGTCTTTGGCCGCCAGCGCGGACATCCGCACTTCGGCGTCGCCGACCGAGGTGTTCAGCGCGCGCAGCCGCTCGTCGAACGCCTCGAACTCCTTGCGGCGGATCGTCAGCGCGTTCACCTCGCTGCGGACCGCCTCGAGCATCATCTTGCTGTCTTTCTCGAGGCGCGCCGTCTCGCGCTGGAACTCCTGATTCAGCTTGGCCGCGGCGTCCATCCGCGTCGAGGTGTCGTCGGAGAGCCGCTCGATGCGCGAGAGCGTCTCCTCCGCTTTCGCGGCCTGCTTCATCCCCTCGTTCAACTTGCCGATCTGGACGTCCATCGCCCAGACCATCTCGTTGACCCGGTTCGACTGGACCACGGCGTGCTCGACCGACTGCTGCTGGCTTTCGAGCGCCTTGGCTTTGCGCGTGACGTGCTCGGCGAGCGCGTTCAGCGCGGTGAGGCGCTCCTCGGTGCTCTGCGACAGCTCGTGCAGCCGCGCGAGCGGGCCCAGCTTCGCCTCGACCTCTTTCACCGTCGTCATCGCGGTGTTGGTGTGCTCGCGCGCTTCGCGCGACGTGTCGCGGATCTTCGCGTAGTCCTGGGTCAGCGTGCTCGCCAGCGCGCGCGCCTGATCGAGCTCGGAGCGAAGCGACGCGGCGGTGCCGAGGGAGTGCTTCACGTCGCTCTCCGCCTTCTGCAGCTGCCCGCGGAGCTCTTCGAGCGCCGAGCGCTCCTTCTTCAGCGTGTCGAGCGTCGCCTGCGTCTGCAGCGCCTGTGACGAGAGGTGCTGCACCGCCTCGCGGTGTTTCTGCAGCTCGCCGTCGGGGCCGATCGCCTGCTGCGTCGTCTGCTCCGCCTGGCGGGCCGTTTCCTTCAGCGCCTGGATCCGCTTGTCGACTTCGGCGAGCTCTTTCGAGCGATCGTCGAGCGTCGCGAGACGCTTGGCGATCTCGTCGAGCTGCGTCGTGACGCTCGTCGCCTTCTCCGTGACCTGTTCGAGCGATTTGCTGAGCGGTGTCAACTTCGCGCTGCGGGTCGTCAGCGCGGTGAGCATCGCGCTGATCGCGCTGCGCTCTTCTCGCGCCGAGGCGATCAGCAGTTCGAGTTCGTCCGTTTGTTTTTGTACGGCTTTGCCCTTACCGCTCGCGATGTTCTTGAAGGCGTCCAGCATGTGCGTGTGCTCCCGGGGGCTACAGGATAGACCAGTCAGCGTATCGGCGCGGAAGACGAAGGAGTGCAGGGGCTGCCCGCCCGTCGCCGACGAAACGGGCAGCCATTGTCCGTTTGCCGAAGGGCGGGCGGCGTGCCGGCAGCTAAGTTGTTGAAAACACGTGATCGCGCGTGGACGCCCTGCGGTTTGCACGGTGCGACCGCGTGCTCGCCAGCCTTCGCACCGCCGCGCTCTTCGGTCTCGACGCGTGTCCGGTTCACGTGGAAGTGGACGTCTCGTTCGGGTTTCCGTCGTTCACGATGGTCGGTCTGCCCGACGCGAGCGTCCGCGAGAGCCGCGACCGCGTGCGGTCGGCCATCCGGAACTCGGGATACGAGTTTCCGCCGCATCGCATCACCGTCAACCTGGCGCCGGCGGACGTCCGCAAGGCCGGCGCCGCGTTCGATCTGCCGATCGCCCTCGGCATCCTCGCCGCGTCGGGGGTCGTCGAGCGGCGCGAAATCGTGGACCTGCTGCTGCTCGGCGAACTGTCGCTCGACGGATCGATCCAGCCGACGCGCGGCGTCCTGCCGATTGCCGCCGCCGCCCGCCGGGAGGGGCTCGCCGGCCTGCTCGTCCCCGCGCCCAATGCCAGCGAAGGGGCGATCGTCAGCGGACTCGCGGTCTACCCCGTCTCCTCGCTCGCGCACGCCGTCAGGATTCTCAACGGCGAGCGGTCGGCGCCGAGCCCCACGCCTTCGGCCGTCGCGCTGCCAGACCGACCTGCCCGGTCTGCGTCCGAGGCGCCCGACCTCGCCGACGTCCGCGGCCAGTTGCTCGCCCGCCGCGCGCTCGAAATCGCCGCGGCCGGCGGACACAACCTGCTGCTCGTCGGTCCGCCCGGCGCGGGCAAGACGATGATGGCGAGGAGAATGGCGGGGATTCTGCCGCCGCTGACGCTGGACGAGGCGCTCGAAGCGACGTCGGTGCACTCGGTCGCGGGGCTGCTGCGCGCCGGCGATGGCCTCATGACCCAGCGGCCGTTCCGCGCGCCGCATCACACGATCTCCGACGCGGCGCTCGTCGGCGGCGGCTCGCAGCCGCGTCCTGGCGAGGTGAGTCTCGCGCATCACGGCGTCCTGTTTCTCGACGAGATGCTCGAGTTCAACCGTCACGTGCTCGAGGTCCTGCGGCAGCCGCTCGAAGAAGGCGCGGTGACGATCGCGCGCGCCGCGCGCACGGCCGTGTTCCCCGCGCGCTTCGTGCTGGTCGGCGCGATGAACCCGTGCCCCTGCGGCTTTTCGACCGATCCGGTGCGCCAGTGCCGGTGCACGCCGCAGCAGATGCTGCGCTACCGCGGCCGCCTCTCCGGACCGCTGCGCGACCGCCTGGACCTGACCGTCGACGTGCCGGCCCTCGACGCCGTGTCGCTCGAATCGTCCGCCGCCGGCGAATCCTCTGCCATCGTCCGCGGACGCGTCGTGGCGGCGCGCGCGCGCCAGCGCGATCGCTACGGCGCGTGCGGCGTCGGCACCAACGCCGCGCTGACGCCGGCGCTGATGCGCGTCCACTGCCGCGTCGACGGGCGCGCGTCGCGGCTGCTGCACGCGGCGGCGCAGCGCCTGGCGCTCAGCGCGCGCGCGTACGACCGCGTGCGCAAGGTCGCGCGCACGATCGCGGACCTGGCCGGCGAGGACACGATCGGCGTTGATCACGTCGCCGAGGCGCTGCAGTTCCGGATGTCGGCGTAGCGGTCAGACCACGAGCGCGGGAGCGCCGTGCGTCTCAATCGTGCTCGGCGGCCGGAACGGTCAACCCGCCGGGATCGCCCGGGCGGAGCGGGTCGGTGTACGTGCGCCCCGCGTCGCGCAGGTCGCCGTCGATCCGATCGCCGGCCGGCTTCACGCCTTTTCGAACCCAGGCGACGAGATCGTCGAACGCGCGGATCTGCTCCGCCTGGTTGAACCCGCAGTGCCCGGCGAGGCGGTAGATGCGCTGCACGAGCAGCGCTTCCTTTCCCGCGGACACGACGGCGCGGTGCAGCGTCTGCTCGAGGAAGATCGGCACGAACAGGTCTCCCGTTCCGTGCATCGTCAGCAACGGACGCTCGATCTTGCCGTCGAACGGGGCGATCTCTTCGTACGGCGTGCTGTCGCCGCGATACGCCGCGTCGCCGGCCTTGCGGCGGACGCGCGCGTTGAGCGCCGCGCCGTAATCGATGCGGGTCGTGTCGACGGCGCGATTCTGCGGCGTGTCGACGCCGGCGAGCGCGCCGCCGCTGATGTTCCCGAGGAACCGGCCGCCGGACGCGAGCCCTTCGGCCGCGAACGGCCGCGGCCCGCCGCTGATCGCGACCTCCACGTTGGCCAGCGCGCGTCCCTTGTCGGTGTACGCCGCCGGCGTGCCGAGTTGCGCGGACATCCGGGCGAGGTCGTCGCGCATCGACTTCGCCGTGAATTCGATGCCGGTGATCTGCTCCGCGGCGGCGCCAACGCCCGCGTAGAAATCGAACAGCTCGGATCCGGCCGCGCACATCGCCAGGCCGCCGGCGAACGACGTCGGGAATTCGTGCAGGCCGAGGACGGTGACGTGACCGCCCATCGACGTGCCGGTCAGGTACGTGCGCTGCGGCGCGTGCCCGTCGTTGAAGCGCGTGAACTGATCGACGAGCGCCATCGTGTCGACCAGGCCCTGCCCCGGCACGTAGCCGTTGCAGCGGTAGCTCGATGCCGCCCACGCGAAGCCGCCGTCGATGAGGTGCTGGCGAATCGGATCGTTGCCGACGCGGAGGTTGGCGCCGTTGGCGCCGCCGTTGGACACGAACCCGTGCGCATACAGCACGAGTTCGCCGTTCCAGTGGTCGGGAATCTCGATGCGATAGAGTCCGCCGTCGTAGCGGCCGAAGAACGCCTTCGCGCCGGCGACCGCCTCGAAGGCGGGATCGCCGAACTGCCACGCCTGCTGCGGACACGGCACCGGCGTGATGCCGGGCTTGCCCTTGGCCTGCGGCCGTGGCGAGAACAGCGCGGCCGTCGCCGCGAGGACCCCGGCCGCGATCAACGCGCGCACACGCATGCTCCCTCCGCTTGTGTCGACGCAGCCAGCCGCTCGTCGTGCGCCGGTCGAACCGCTCGTGGTGCGCCCCTCGAACCGCTCGTGGTGAGCCTGTCGAACCACGAGCACATGTTTACGTCGTCGGTTTTTTCGGCAGCGCGAACGACGTCAGCGTCGCGCCCGACGGAATCACCACGTACTGCCGGCCATCGATCGCGAACGTCGTCGGCGGCCCGAAGAGCGGCGCGCCCGTTTGATACTGGAACAGCTTCTGCCCCGTCTTCGCGTCGGCGGCGAAGAAGTTGCCGTCGTGATCGCCGCTGAACACGAGGCCGCCGGCCGTCGCGAGGACGCCGGCCCAGCCGGCGTCGGCGTACGGGATCTGCCATTTGCGGTCGCCGGTCGTCGCGTCAATCGCGCGCAGCGCTCCCGCGCGCGGCGGATCGCCGTGCGGCGCCACCGTCCCGCCCATCGTCCGATCGCCGACGTTGCCGATGCCGGTCGGCGGACGCCGGACGAAGCGCGCGCACGTTTCGCGCGCGGTCACGAAAAACGTGTGGCTCGTCGGGTCGTACGCCGGTGACATGAAGTTCGTGCCGCCGTACCAGTCCGGACACGTGATCGTGCCGGCCGTCGTCGGATCGTGGCCGGGGATGACGTTCGGCCGGCCGTCGGCGTTCAGGTCTTTCGCCCACGTCGTGTTGACGAACGGCTTGCCGAGGATGAACTTCCCCGTCTCGCGGTCGAGCACGTAGAAGAAGCCGTTGCGGTTCGCCATCATCACCACCTTGCGCGGGCGGCCGGCGATCGTCACGTCGGCGAGGACCGGAATCTCGTTCGCGTCCCAGTCATGAGTGTCGTGCGGCGTGAACTGAAAGTGCCACTTGATCTTCCCCGTCTCGGGATCGAGCGCGAGGAGCGAGTCGGCAAACAGGTTGTCGCCCGGACGGATTTCGCCGTCCCAGTCGGGATTCGGGTTGCCCGTGCCCCAGTACAGCAGATTCAGGTCCGGATCGTAGGTGCCGCTCAGCCACGTCGGCGCGCCGCCGCGCTGCCAAATGTCGCCGCTCCACGTCTCGCTGCCCGGCTCTCCGGCGCCGGGAATCGTGTAGGTGCGCCAGAGGCGGTTGCCGGTCATCGGGTCGTACGCGTCGATGAAGCCGCGGTTCGCGTACTCGCCGCCGGCGACGCCGACGATCACCTTGTCCTTGACGATGAGCGGCGCGCCGGTGCCGGCGAAGCCGTCCTGGACCTTCGCCATCTCGATGTCGTAGATCACCTTGCCGCTCTTCATGTCGAGCGCGAGGAAGTGCGCGTCGAGCGTCACCATGAACAGGCGGTCGTGCAGCGCCGCGAACCCGCGGTTCACGAGCCCGCAGCAGACTTTCAATCCCTCGGGCAGCGGTCGCTGGTAATGCCAGAGCTGCTTTCCCGTGCGCCCGTCGATCGACCAGGCGTGCTGGACGACGCCGCTCGCCGCCGCCGCCGCGCTGCCGGTGACGTACAGCGTCCCGTCGATGACGATGGGCGTCGCTTCGAACTTGGTGTTGACGCCGGTCTGAAACGTCCACTGCGCCGCGAGCTGATCGACATTGGCGGACGAGACCTGCGTCAGCGGGCTGAAGCGCTGCCCGGTGTAATCGCCCGAGTATGTGAGCCACCGCGACGGGTTTTTGAGGCCATCCGCGAGGTCCTTGCTGGTGATGTCCTGCGCAGAAGCCGATACACACAGCGTGGCGATGACGCCGAGCACGCCGAACAGGTGGCGAAGGTTCTTGGCCATGGCTGGGCATAGTAACCGAATAAGCGGTTGGTCGTATGTCTCGGCTGTGATACAGTTCTCGGGCTCCTTCACAATGCAATCGCGTCGGTACACGGTAATAGTCGCGGACCGTTCGAGTGGCGTGGTTCGCCGCGCCACGATCAGCCTCCGTCCCTTCGTGGCGGTCGTGGCGGTGGCGCTCGCGATCCCGATCCTGATCGGTCTCGGCGCGAAGTGGAGCGCCCGCGCCGAAGTCGCGCAGCTTCAGGCGTCCAACGCCGCCCTGCTCCTCGAGAACGGCAGCTACCGCGCCGCGACCGGCGAGCTCACGACGCAGATCCAATCGCTCGAAGACGTCATCGCCGATCTCGGCCAGCGGGCCAACCTGGATCCGGCGCAGGCGCGCGCGATGCAGAAGCTGCCGGCGCTCGTCAAGGCGCGGGCGGCCGGCGGCGCCGAGATCAACCCGACGGCGTCCGAGTTGTCGAAGATCGCGCTCAGCACGCCGGAGGACACGTTCGGAGTGCTCCGCGATCTGCTCCAGGGCCTCGAAACGCGCCTGAGCAGCGTCCGCCGTGTCGTCGAGCGGCGCGAAGCGCTGGCCGCGGCGACGCCGTCGATCTGGCCGGCGCACGGCTGGTTGACCGGAACCTTCGGCGGCCGCAGCGATCCGTTCACGAACGAGCCGGCGTTCCATCAGGGGCTCGACATCTCGACCGACAAAGGCCAGCCGGTGTACGCCACCGCCGACGGACAGGTCGAATCGGCGGCGTATACGGGCGACTACGGCAACCTCATTCAGATTCAGCACGGCTTCGGGCTCGTGACGCGCTACGGTCACCTGAGCGCGTTCAACGTGAAACCCGGGCAGAAGGTCAGCCGCGGCGACGTGATTGGCTTTGTCGGCGCGACCGGCCGCGCGACCGGCGCGCACGTGCACTACGAAGTTCTGGCAAACGGCAAACTCCTGAACCCGTTGCAACTCCTCACACAGCCTGCAACCCACTAAAGCTGCTACAATTTGTGGATACCCTCTGCAGGGTTATCCCAAGCTGTAGATGTTCGAAGCCCTTCTCGAAAGAATCGTCGCCCACAACAAGCGCGAGCTGAAGCGGCTGGAGCCGGTCGTCGCCCAGGTGAACGCGCTCGAGCCGGCGGCCCGGGCGCTCACCGACGAGCAGCTGCGCGACAAAACGCGCGAGTTCCGGGAGCGCATCAAGCCCGTCGTCGATCGCCTCGACGCCGAGGAAAAAGCGCCGCATCGCAACGACGACCGCGTTCGCGACGCGCAGGCCGACCTCCAGCAGGCGCTCGACGACCTGCTGCCGGAGGCCTTCGCCGTCGTCCGCGAAGCCGGCCGCCGCGTGCTGAACATGCGGCATTTCGACGTGCAGATCCGCGGCGGCGCCATCCTCCACAACCACGGGGGCGCCGAGTCGAAATTCGCCGGCAAGATCGCCGAGATGAAGACCGGCGAAGGCAAGACGCTCGTGGCCACGCTGCCGGCCTATCTCAACGCGATCGCCGGCCGCGGCGTGCACATCGTCACCGTCAACGACTATCTCGCCCGCCGCGACTCGGAGTGGATGGGCAAGATCTACCGGTTCCTCGGCATGTCGGTCGGCGTCATCCAGCACGAGCTGAACGACGCGGAGCGGCAGGTCGCCTACAACGCCGACATCACCTACGGCACCAACAACGAGTTCGGGTTCGACTACCTGCGCGACAACATGAAGTTCGAGCTCGCGCACTACGTGCAGCGCGGGCATCACTTCGCGATCGTCGACGAAGTCGACAGCATCCTCATCGACGAAGCGCGGACGCCGCTCATCATCTCGGGTCCCGCGGAGGAATCGACCGAGCTCTACTATCAGATCGATCGCGTCATCCCGCAGTTGAAGAAAGGCGCGGTCGTCGTCGGCGACACGAAGGCCGAGGAACGCGAAGCGCTGGAGCTGACCGGCGACTACATCGTCGACGAGAAGCACAAGACCGTGACGCTGACCGAGAGCGGCATGGCGAAGTGCGAGAAGTTGGTGCAGGCGCTGCCGCAGTACAAGAACGTGCCGGGCGGCCTCTACGACCCGGAGAACATGTCGGTTCTCCACCACATCAACCAGGCGCTGCGGGCGCACGTGATCTTCCACCGCGACGTGGACTACATGGTCCGCGAGGGCGAGGTCGTCATCGTCGACGAGTTCACGGGACGATTGATGCCGGGGCGCCGCTGGAGCGATGGGTTGCACCAGGCGGTCGAGGCGAAGGAGAAGGTCAAGATCGAGCGCGAGAATCAGACGCTCGCGACCGTCACCTTCCAGAACTACTTCCGCAAGTACACGAAGCTCGCCGGCATGACCGGCACGGCGGACACCGAGGCCGAAGAATTCGGGCGGATCTACAAGCTCGACGTCGTCGTGGTCCCGCCGAACCGGCCGCTGCGCCGCATCGAGAACCCGGATCTCGTCTACCGGACCGAGCGCGAGAAGTGGGACGCGATCGTCACCGAGATCATCGACGAGCACGCGAAGGGGCGTCCGGTCCTCGTCGGCACGGTGTCGATCGAGAAGTCGGAACGGCTCTCGGCGATGCTCGACAAGCGCGGCCTGAAGCGCGGCACGACGACGGGCGGCGGCGTCGACAAGCATGTCGTGCTGAACGCGAAGTACCACGCGCAGGAAGCCGAGTTCGTTGCGCAGGCCGGCCGCAAGGGCGCCGTGACGATTGCGACGAACATGGCCGGCCGCGGCACCGACATCCTGCTCGGCGGCAACGCCGAGTTCATGGCGCGGCAACAGGCGCTCGCCGAGCAGATTGCCGAGCGGCTGCCGAAAGGCGAAGAGCGTTTCACGGAAGACGAGCAGTTCGTCTACTTCTACCACCTCGACGGCTTCTTCCGCGTGCCGAAGGACGGCTACAACCGCATCTTCGAGCACTTCAAGGCGCAGTGCGACGCGGAGCACGACGAGGTGATCGCGCTCGGCGGCCTGCACATCCTCGGCACGGAACGTCACGAGGCGCGGCGCATCGACAATCAGTTGCGCGGTCGTGCCGGCCGTCAGGGCGACCCGGGCTCGTCGCGCTTCTACCTGTCGCTCGAAGACGACCTGATGCGCATCTTCGGGTCCGACCGCATCTCGGGTCTGATGCAGAAGCTCGGCATGGAAGAAGGCGTGCCGATCGAGCACGGCATGGTGACGCGCGCCATCGAGCGCGCGCAGAAGCAGGTCGAGACGCAGAACTTCAGCGTCCGCAAGCATCTCCTCGAGTACGACGACGTGATGAACAAGCAGCGCGAGAACGTCTACGCGCTGCGCCGCCAGATTCTCGACGGGCAGATCAAGCTGCAGGACGAGGAAGGCGAAGAGGAACTCCTCAACACGCGCGAGTACCTGATGGATCTCGCCGGGGAGATCCTCGACAACCTGGTCGAGACCTACGCGCCGCGCGAGGCGGATTTCGAAACGTGGGATCTCGACGCGCTGAAGCGCGAAGTCTCGCGCGTGTTCGCGATCGACCCGGCGTCGTTCAACTTCGACGACCGCACGTCGGACGAGATCCGCGACGCCGTCTGGGCGGTCGTGCTCAAGTCGTACGAGGAGAAGGAAGCGCTCGTCGGCCGCGAGATCCTGCAGCGCGTCGAACGCGACATCATGCTGCAGATCGTCGATCAGCAGTGGAAGGATCACCTCTACAGCCTCGATCACCTGAAAGAAGGGATCGGGCTGCGCGGCTACGGCCAGCGCGATCCGCTCGTCGAGTACAAGAAAGAGAGCTTCGATCTGTTCCAGGCGATGAAGGAGCGGATCGACGAAGAGGTCGTCCGCTATCTCTGGTGGCTGCGTCCGGTGCTCAGCGAAGAAGCGCCCGTGCCGGTGCGCCGTCCTGCACCGCGGCGGCAGCCGCTGATCATGAACGATCCCGGTGCCGAATCCTCCGCCTCGTCCGTCTTCGGCGCGCCGCGAACGGGCGCCGCCGCGACGGCGGCTCCGCCGCGCGCGAGCGGCACGGCTGCGGCGCCGGTGCCCGCGCGCGTCGGCGGCGACGACGTCGTCAAGACGGTGCGCCGCGACGAGCCGAAGGTCGGCCGCAACGACCCGTGCCCGTGCGGCAGCGGGAAGAAATACAAGAAGTGTCACGGAGCCGCAGCCTAGGCCCGAGCGAACATGGAACTGAAAACGGACATCCCGACACTGCTCTCCACCGAATCCGGCCTCGCCACCGCCCTGACCTTCGACGACGTCCTCCTGGTTCCCCGGCATTCCGACGTGACGCCGAGCCAGGTCGACGTGTCGACGCGGCTGACGCGCAACATCCGGCTGTCGGTGCCGCTCGTCAGTGCGGCGATGGACACGGTCACCGAGTCCGGCCTGGCGATCGCGATGGCGCAGCAGGGCGGCATCGGCATCGTCCACAAGAACCTGTCGATCGACGAACAGGCGTCAGAGGTCGATCGCGTGAAGCGGTCGGAGAGCGGGATGATCGTCAATCCGATCACGCTCTCCCCCACCAACCGAATCTACGAAGCGCTCGAGCTGATGAAGAAGTACCGCATCTCGGGCGTGCCGATCACCGAGGACGGCAGCAAGGAAGGACGGCTCGTCGGCATCCTGACGAACCGCGACCTGCGCTTCGAGACCAACGTCGATCGGCCGATCGCCGACGTGATGACGCGCGAGCCGCTCTTCACCGTCCCGGTTGGGACGACGCTCGACGCCGCGCGCGCGATTCTGCATCAGCACAAGGTCGAGAAGCTGCTCGTCGTCGATCGCGACTATCGGCTGAAGGGGCTGATCACCGTCAAGGACATTCAGAAGGCGGTCAAGTACCCGAACGCGTCGAAGGATTCGATCGGCCGGCTGCGCTGCGGCGCGGCGGTCGGCATCGCGCGCGATACGATCGAGCGCGCGGACGCCCTCGTCGCGGCGCACGTCGACGTCCTCGTCGTCGACACCGCGCACGGCCACTCGCAGAACGTCCTCGACATGGTGCGGACGCTGCGGCGCCGCTTCCCCAACGTCGACCTCGTCGCCGGCAACGTGGCGACTGCCGAGGCGACCGAGGCGCTGATCGATCTCGGCGTCGACGCCGTGAAGGTGGGCATCGGCGCGGGATCGATCTGCACGACGCGCATCATCGCCGGCATCGGCGTGCCGATGATCAGCGCCGTCATGGAGTGTGCGCGCGCGGCGGCGGTGCACGACGTGCCGGTCATCGCGGACGGCGGCATCCGCTACTCGGGCGACATCGTCAAGGCGATCGCGGTCGGCGCGAGCGCGATCATGATCGGCAACCTGTTTGCTGGCACCGACGAGAGCCCGGGCGAGATCATCCTCTATCAGGGCCGGAGCTTTAAGGAATATCGCGGCATGGGATCGATCGGCGCCATGCGCAAAGGGAGCCGCGACCGCTACTTCCAGGACGAGTTCGACCTCAACGCGCCCGGCGCATCGGACAAACTCGTGCCCGAAGGGATCGAAGGGCGCGTGGCGCACAAGGGCAGCGTCGCCGCGATGGTGCATCAGCTCGTCGGCGGCCTGCGCGCCGGCATGGGCTACTGCGGCGCGGAGAACATCGGCGCCCTGCAGCGGCACGCGCGGCTCATTCGCATCACGGCCGCCGGCGCGCGCGAATCGCACGTCCACGACGTCGCGATCACGAAAGAAGCCCCCAACTACCGCAGCGAGTAGTGCGCGCGCCCGATAGCGGTCAGCGGTGCGGCAGGAACTGCTTGCGGATCTTCGTGACGACCGTGAAGTTGGGATCGACGATGTTGGCGACGTCGATCTGCAGCGCTTCGCCCATCAGCAGCGACGCGCTGCGCTCGTCGAAGCCGTAGTCGTCCATCAGCCACGCGAGCATCTCGGTGTCGGCATGCTGCAGCGCTTCGAGCAGCGGCCGCGCGCTGCCGAGCACCATGATGTAGTCCGCGTTCTCGAGACGCGGCCAGCCGATCGCCTTCTTCTTGATCACATCGACCGAGAACTCGACATCCATCGACGTTTCGAGGCCGGTGCCGACCACTTCGCCTTCGCCCATGCGCGCGTGGCCGTCGCCCATGAACAGCAGCGCGCCGGGGACGCTGACCGGCAGCATCAGCTTCGCGCCGGTCGTGACGCCGACGTAGTCCATGTTGCCGCCGAACCGGCCGGGCGTCGTCGCGGTGAAGGCTTCGTTGTTGCGCGGCGCCGTCGCGATGCACCCGAGCATCGGCGCGATCGGCAGCTCGATGACGCCCGGCTTGACCGTCGCCGTCGTCGTCCGCGCCACGCCGCGCGCCTTGTCGATCGTCCACGTCTCGCGCGGCGACTGGCGCTCCGCGCGCGAGCGGAGGAACTGCGGATCGACGGCGTACGGCGCGAGCGCGCCGCCCATGCGCGCCGTCGTCCGGTTCGGCTCGACGCGGATGAGCGTGACGACGAGCGTGTCGCCCGGCTCGGCGCCGTCGACGTAGAACGGCCCGATCTGCGGGTTCGGCGTGTCCGACACCTTGGTGTCGCTCGCATCGCGCCCCTCGGCGTCGATCGTTTGCGTGATGACGTGGTCGCCCGGCTTGAGGTGCAGCGCCGGCGGATGCGCGGCGGAGTAGGTGATGTAGTAATGCGTGGCGGTGAAGTGATGCGTTTCGGCCGACACGGCGGCCACGGCACACGATCCGATCAGGATTGCGGCGACGCACATGTTCTTGATCATGTGGCCGAGAGCTTCGATCAGCCGATCGGTGTTGTCAACGATCGATCAGCGCATCGTGCACGGAGATATTGTCAGCCGATCGTGACAACTCGACGATCGCCGTCGAGGTGTGCGAGGCGGACGGCGATCGCGTGCGGCGGCGCGAGCCGCGCCGGCAGCTTCTCGGCCCACTCGATGGCGAGGACGCCGTCCGCGGCGATCTCATCCAGGCCCAGGTCGTCGACTTCGCGCGGATCGTTCAGGCGATACAGGTCGACGTGGAACAGCGGCAGGCGTCCGCCGCGGTACTCCTGCATCAGCGTGAACGTCGGGCTGCTCACCTCGTCGCGCGAAACGCCGAGCCCTTCGGCGAGGCCTTTCGTGAACGCGGTCTTCCCGGCGCCGAGATCGCCGTACAGCAGCACGACGTCGCCGGCGCGCAGCGAGCTCGCGAGCTCGCGGCCGACGGCGGCCGTTTCGCTTTCGTTCTGCGTGGTGCGGTGGCCGGTCACTCGTTGCGGCGCTGGAAGCAGGCCCACACGATCATCACGAACAGGAAGATCATGATCAGCTGCGGCAGGCCGAGACGGCCGAGCATGCGCTCATGGTATCGTCAAATGCGATGCCCACCAACCCGTACGCGTCCTTTGTTGGCACCCGCGAACCCCGCGAGGTCGTCGAAACCACCGCGCTCGAACTGCACCGTCTGACCGGCCGCATCGGGGCGGCGCGGATGACGACGCCGCGCGCGCCCGGCAAGTGGAGTCCGCGCGACATCCTCGCGCATCTCGCCGACTGCGAGATCGCGTTCGGCTATCGCCTCCGCCAGGTCCTCGCCGAGGACCGTCACGTCATCCAGCCGTTCGATCAGGACAAGTGGGCGGCGCCGTACGGGTCGATGGACGCGAACGCGGCGCTGCAGCTCTTCGAGGCGCTGCGCAACTGGAATGTCGCGCTGCTGAAAACGGTGACGCCGGCGCAGATGCAGAAGAAGACGGTCCATCCCGAGCGCGGCGAGATGACGTTTCAGACCATCGTCGAGACGATGGCGGGGCACGATCTCAATCATCTGCAGCAGTTGGAAGAAATCGCGGGTCGGTGACGCTCGGCTGAGACGCTCCGCTCGAGCCTCGCGCTTCGTTTAATTCGTGTCGCGATTGACGACGCGGCGGCGCGCGGTGAGCTCGAGGATCGCGTCGCCGAGGTGCGCGGCGAGGTCGGCGGAGGTCATCGCCACTTCCCCCTCGTCCGCCTCCGCGAGGTCGCCGGCCATGCCGTGCAGATAGACGGCGAGCTTGCACGCCGCTTCGGCGTCGAGCAGCTGCGCGAGCCACGCCGCGACCATGCCCGTGAGGACGTCGCCGGTGCCGCCCGTCGCCATCCCCGGATTCCCCGTCGGGTTGATGAACACCTTCTTGTCCGGCGTCGCGACGAGCGTGCGGTGACCCTTCAGCACGACGTACACATGATGCTGCACCGCGAAGTTGCGCGCGATTTCGAGCCGGCTCGCCTGCACTTCGTCGGTCGACATGCCGACGAGCCGCGCCATCTCGCCCGGATGCGGCGTGATGATGACGTCGCGTCCTTCGCGTCCCGTCAGCCGATCGGGATCGCTCGCGAACGCGTTGAGCCCGTCGGCGTCGATCACGAGCGGTGCGGTCGCGCGATCGACGAGCTGCCGGATGAACTCCTGCGTGCCCGGCGCCTGGCCCAGTCCGGGACCGATCGCGATGACGTCGCGTGCGATCTCCATCACGCGCTCGACCTCCTCGACGTCGATTCCTTCGTCGGCCTCCCGCAACGCCTCCGTCATGTACTCGGCGCCCATCGTCGCGACGATCGGCTGACACGCGGCGGGCGTCGCGATCGTCACGAGCCCGGCGCCCGAGCGCAGTGCGCCGACGCCGGCGAGGTGCGCCGCGCCGGTCTTGCCGCGCGAGCCGGCGACGACGAGGACGCGGCCGTAATCCCCTTTGTGACTGTCGGCCGTGCGCGGCGTGACGAGCTCGCGCATCGATCCGCGCGTCAGGAGCTCGATGCGCGGGCCGTCGACCGCGTCGAGCACGTCGCCCGGAATGCCGATGTCGGCGATGACGATGTCGCCGGCCTTCGTTTCGGCGGGCGGCAGCACGAGCGGCAGCTTTGGCGCGCCGAGCGTGACCGTCAGGCTCGCTTCGATCGCGGGACCGATGGGATCGTGCGAATCGGCCGAGAGGCCCGACGGCAGATCGATGGCGACGACGGGAATCGCCGAGGTGTTGATGTCGGCGATGACCGACTCGATCAGTCCGCTCACCGGCGCGTTGAGGCCGGTGCCGAAGATCGCGTCGACGATCAGGTTGCAGTCGCTCACCTCGGAGAAATGCAGCTCCCACGCCTGGCTGTCGGCCACTTCGACGACGGTGATGCCGAGCCGTCCGAGAATCTCGAGGTTGACGCGCGCGTCGCCCTTCACCTCGGCGACACGTCCGAGCAGGAACACGGAGACGTCGACGCCGCGCTGCGCGAGCGTCCGCGCGACGACGAAACCGTCGCCACCGTTGTTGCCGCGTCCGCAGAGGACGGCGACCTGCCGGTCGCTGAGGTCGGCGTACATCGCCTCCATCGCGGCCACGGCCTGGCGCCCCGCGTTTTCCATCAGGACGAGGGAGGGGATGCCGATCTCGTCGATGGTGCGACGGTCGGCCTCCCGCATCTGGGCGGAGTTCAGGATGCGCATCCGGTGGACACAACGGATCTTACTTTAGTACGCTTCTGACCGATGGCGGCCACGATCAACGTCAACGGGCGGATTGCCGATCAGGAACACGCGGTCGTGTCGGTCTTCGATCACGGCTTCCTCTACGGCGAGGGCGTGTACGAAACGCTGCGGACCTACAACGGCCAGCCGTTTCTGTTCGAGCGCCACATGCGGCGTCTGCGCAAGTCGGCCGACATGCTCGCGCTGCCGCTGCCGCTCACCGACGCCCAGATCGACGCGCGGTTCCGCGAAACGCTCGCGGCGGCGGCGCTGCCCGGCGACGCGTACATCCGCATTCTCGTGACGCGCGGCGTCGGCGAGCTCACCTACGACCCCAAGGCGTGCCCGACGCCGACGATTGTGGTGATCGTCAAGCCGCACGTGAATCCGCCGGCGGAGATCTTCGCGAAGGGCGTCAAGGTGGCGCTCGTGCCGGTGCTGCGCAACCACCCCAGCTCGCTGAATCCGCTGATCAAGTCGAACAACCTGCTGAACAACGCGCTCGCGATGCAGCACGCGCTGAAGCACGGCGCGTTCGAAGGCGTGATGCGCAACCATCGCGGCGAGCTGGCCGAATTGACGCAGTCGAACCTGTTCATCGTCAAGCAGGGCGCGGCGATGACGCCGCCGGTCGACGCGGGCCTGCTGCCCGGCATCACCCGCGAGTTCCTGTTCGAACTCGGCGCGGAGCACGGGATCCCGGTGCGCGAAGCGGTGCTGCGCGACGCGGACCTGCTCGGCGCGGACGAAGCGTTCCTCACCAGCACGACGCGCGAGCTCGTGCCGATCGTGCAGGTCGACGATCGGCCGATCGGATCCGGCGCGCCGGGGCCGATCACGCAGGCGCTGCTCCGTCACTTCCGCGACGCCGCAGATCGCCTGACCCGGCCGGCCGTCCACGCGAAGTGATCCGCGCGCTGCTCCGCCTGCTTTTCGTCCTGATCGTGACGGCGCTCGCGCTGGTCGGCGCCGAGTTCGGGATGCGCTACGTGTTCCGCCATGCGGGGACCAGCGGCAACGCGCACGATTTCGTCGGGCAGCACGGGCCGGGGCCGGCGATTCGCGTCAACAACGTCGGGTTTCGCGATCGCGACGTGCCGCCGAAATCCGACAAATACCGCATCGCCGTCGTCGGCGACTCGTTCACGTGGGGGCAGGGCGTCGAGGAGCGCGACCGCTTTTCCGATCTGATCGAGCGCGCGCTCGGCCCCGGGTACGAGGTGTTCAACTTCGGGCGTCCGGGCGACAACATGCCCGAGCATCTGGACGTGCTGACCCAGGCGCTCGCCGTTCATCCCGACTTCGTGCTGCTGCAGCTCTATATCAACGACTGGGAAACGCCGTCGATGCGGCGGCCGGAGCCGAAGCCGCTCTTGCCCGAGTCGTGGCACCGCGCGCTCGAATCGCGGTCTATCGTCTACGACCTCCTGCGCAACCAGTGGGATACGCTGCAGGAAAAAATTGGGATCACCGACAGCTACGCGACGTACATGGAACGCAACCTTCGCGATCGTAATTCGCCGAACGCGCGGGAGGCGTACGGACAACTCGCGGAGTTCGTCGATCGCGCGCACGCCGCACACGTCGGCGTCGGCGTCGTGCTGTTCCCCGCGCCAGATTCGCTCGGAACATTCGGACGCGACTATCCGTTTCGGTACCTGCACGACGGCGCCGCACAAGTCTGTGCGCAGACGCACGCGCCGTTCCTCGATCTGCTGCCGCTCTATTCCAAAATCGGCGATCCCCGCACGCTCTGGGTGAGTCCGTTCGACGCGCATCCCAACGCGCTGTCGAATCGACTCGCCGCCGACGCGATCCTCGCCGCGTTCAAATCTGTGTGGCAGCGCGACAACATTCGTCGTTGATCGCGCTCTGCGCGCTGCGCTAACGTCGCGATCGCCCCAGCCCCAACCGAAGGAGAGCGTCATGACTCGGATCGTCAGAGTCGCCGCGGCGGTGTTCGCGTGCGCGTGGGCCGTCGGCGTGTACTCGTCGACGTCGGTCACCGGGTCGGCGCCGACGGAAGCGCCGACAGGATTCGACGGCAAATCGAACGGCCTCGTGCTGCAGTCGACGTTCGACGCCGACCGCGCCACGTTCGAAGAGCGCGACGATGCGGCCAAGGGGCTCGGGCCGGTGTACAACGCGCAGTCGTGCGCGGAGTGCCACCAGACGCCGGTGACCGGCGGCATCAGCCAGGTCGCGGAACTGCGCGCGGGCACGTTTCTGAACGGCGTGTTCACCGATCATCCGGGTGGATCGCTCGTCAACGATCGCGCGATCGATCCGCGGATCCAGGAGCACGTCTCCGACGCCGACAACGTGCGGACGCTCCGCACCACCCTGAACGCCCTCGGCGACGGCTTCGTCGAGGCGATCGACGATGCCACCTTCTCGGCGATTCGAGCAGCGCAGCCATCGGCGCTGCGCGGCACGATCATCAGCGTGCCGGTGGCCGAGGCCGGCGGCGCCCTGCGTGTCGGACGCTTCGGCTGGAAGAATCAGAACGCGAGCCTGCTCTCGTTCGCCGGCGACGCGTATCTGAACGAGCAAGGGATCACCAATCGCCTCTTCCCCGTCGAGAACACGTCGGAAGGGCGCTTCGTCGGCTTCGGCAGCGGCTTCGATCTCGTGCCGGACGATCCGGCCTTCGGCGAGGACCCGGACGGCGACATCGACGCCTTCGCGGAGTTCATGCGCGCGACGAAGGCGCCGTCGCGCGGATCGATGACGACCACGGCGGCGGCCGGCGCGGCCGTGTTCAGCGCGATTGGCTGCAGCACGTGCCACACGCCGACGATCGTCACCGCGCCGGTGGGGACGATTGTCAACGGCGGACAGTTGACGGTGCCCGACGCGCTCGGCAACAAGATCATCCACCCGTTCGGCGATTTCATGCTGCACGACGTTGGCACGGGCGACGGCATCGTCCAGAACGGCGGCGCGGGGACGCGGAACAAGATGCGGACGCCGCCGCTGTGGGGCGTCAGGACGCGGTCGCGGCTGATGCACGACGGCGCGTCGCTGACCTTCGAGGACGCGATCCTGCGCCACGGCGGGCAGGCGACGCCGGTGACGCAGTTGTTCAAAGGACTGAGCGCCGCGAACAAGGCACGCCTGCTGGCGTTTCTCGCGTCGCTCTAGCGGACGAGCCGACTCGCGACTAGCCGACTAGACATACTGCTCAATCGGCGGGCAGGCGCAGATCAGATTCCGGTCGCCGTACGGGTTGTCGATCCGTCCGACGGCCGGCCAGTGCTTGTGCGCGCGGACGAAGGGCAGCGGAAACGCCGCCTCCTCGCGCGAATACGGGTGCGTCCACTCGTCCGCGGCGACGGCGGCGGCGGTGTGCGGCGCGTTCTTGAGGACGTTATCTTTCCGATCGGCCTTGCCGTCGACGATCGCCTGAATCTCGCGCCGAATCTGGATCATCGCGTCGCAGAAGCGGTCCAGTTCGCCCTTCGGCTCGCTCTCGGTCGGCTCGACCATCAGCGTGCCGGGCACCGGGAACGAAACGGTCGGCGCGTGGAAGCCGTAGTCCATCAGGCGCTTCGCCACGTCGCCTTCCTCGACGCCGCTCGCCTGCTTCAGCGGGCGGAGATCGAAGATCATCTCGTGCGCGACGCGGCCGTTCGGGCGCGTGTAGAGCACGGGATAGTGCTGCTGCAGCCGCGACTTGATGTAGTTCGCGTTCAGGATCGCGTAGCGCGTCGCCTCGGTCATGCCGTCGCGTCCGAGCATCTTCATGTACGCGTACGAAATCAGGAGGATGCTCGCGCTGCCCCACGGCGCTGCCGACAGCGCGTGGATCGCGCGGTCGCCGCCCGTCTTCACCACCGGATGGCCCGGCAGGTACGGCGCCAAATGCTTCGCGACGCCAATTGGTCCCATCCCCGGTCCGCCGCCGCCGTGCGGGATGCTGAACGTCTTGTGCAGGTTGATGTGGCACACGTCGGCGCCGATCGCGGCCGGGCTCGTCAACCCGACCTGCGCGTTCATGTTCGCGCCGTCCATGTACACCTGGCCGCCGTACTGGTGGACGATGCTGCAGATGTCCTGGATCGCTTCCTCGAAGACGCCGTGCGTCGACGGATACGTCACCATCAGCGCCGCGAGCCGGTCCTTGTGCTCGTCCGCCTTCTTCCGCAAATCGTCGACGTCGATGTTCCCTTCCGCCGTGCTCGCGACGACGACGACGCGCAGGCCGGCCATGACGGCGCTGGCGGGGTTCGTGCCGTGCGCGGAGGCGGGGATCAGCACCACGTCGCGCGCGGTGTCGCCGCGGTCGTGGTGATACGCGCGGATGACGAGCAGCCCCGCGTACTCGCCCTGGGCGCCAGAGTTCGGCTGCAGCGACACGGCCGCGAACCCGGTGATCGTCGCGAGCATCGATTCGAGCTCGCGGAAGATCTGCTGGTAGCCCTGCGCCTGGTCGACCGGCGCGAACGGATGCAGCTTGCTGAACTCGGGCCACGTGATCGGCAGCATCTCCGACGCGGCGTTCAGCTTCATCGTGCACGAGCCGAGCGGGATCATCGACGTGTCGAGGCCGATGTCCTTGCGCTCGAGGCCGCGGATGTAGCGCATCATCTCGGTTTCCGAGTGATGGCGGTTGAAGATCGGATGCGTCAGGAACGGAGTCGTCCGCGCGATCGCGGCGGGAATCGCCACGGGTGCGGAGCCGGCTCCGGCCGAGATCCGTCCCGGATCCGTTCCCACGCCGGCGGCGAACACGGAGACGAGGTCGCGGATGTCGCCTTCGTCCACCGTCTCGTCGAGCGCCACGTGGATGGTGCCGTCCTGACGATAGCCGAGGTTGATCTTCGCGGCGAGCGCGGCCTTGACGATCTTCCCCACCGCAGCGACGCCGCCCGGCACCTCGAAGCGCGGCGTGTCGAAGTAGTGTTCGTTCACCTGCCGGATGCCGAGCGCGGCCAGTTGCTGCTCGAGCAGCCGCGCGCACGCGTGCACGCGCGTGGCGATGCGCGTCAGCCCCGTGGGGCCGTGGTACACCGCGTAGAGGCCGGCGATGTTGGCCAGCAGCGCCTGCGCCGTGCAGATGTTCGACGTCGCCTTCTCGCGGCGGATGTGCTGTTCGCGCGTCTGCAGCGACATGCGGAACGCCGGGTTGCCGTGCGCGTCGATCGACACGCCGATGATGCGTCCCGGCGCCTGACGCACGTGCTTGTCGAGCGTTGCGAAGAACGCCGCGTGCGGGCCGCCGTAGCCGAGCGGGACGCCGAACCGCTGCGAGTTGCCGTAGACGATGTCGGCGCCGAGCTCGCCGGGAGGCGTCAGCAGGACGCAGGCGAGCAAGTCGGTCCCGACGGCGACCGCAACGCCGGCGTCTTTCGCGCGGCGCAGGAACGCGCGGAGATCGAGCACGCGTCCCGCTTCGTCGGGCGTCTGCACGAGCGCGCCAAAGACACGGTCGCCGAACTGCGCCGTCGTCCAGTCGCCGACGACCAGCTCGATGCCCAGCGGCTCGGATCGGCTCTTCAGCAGATCGAGCGTCTGCGGAAAGACCGAGTCGGCGACGAAGAACTGCGGCGCGCCGACCACGTTCTCGATCCGGCGGTTCTGGACGCGGTGCAGCATCGTCATCGCCTCGGCGGCGGCGGTCGCCTCGTCGAGCAGCGAGGCGTTCGCGATCTGCATGCCCGTCAGGTCCCTCACCATCGTCTGGAAGTTGAGGAGCGCTTCGAGACGTCCCTGGGCGATCTCGGCCTGGTAGGGCGTGTAGGGCGTGTACCAGCCGGGGTTTTCGAGCACGTTGCGGAGGATGACGCTCGGCGTGACGCAGTCGTAGTAGCCGAGGCCGATGTAGGAGCGGAACACGTCGTTTTTCGCGGCGACGCGTCGCAGACTGCGGAGGAACTGGTATTCGCTTTCGCCGCCGGGCAGATCGAGCGGCTGCTTCAGGCGGATGCGCGACGGGATCGCTTCGTCGATGAGCGCGTCGAGCGACGAGGCGCCGACGGCCTCGAGCATCTCGTCGCGTTCGGTGTCGTCGGGGCCGATGTGGCGGGAGGCGAAGGCCTCGGTGCGCAGTTCGTTCACTTAATGAGGTCCTGATACTGCGTCGCGTCGAGGAGCGCGCCCGCTTCGTTCGGGTTGGTCAGCTTCAGCACGACCATCCACGTGCCGTGCGGATCCGAGTTGACGGTTTCCGGCTTGTCCTTCAGCGGCGTGTTGACCTCGACGACTTCCCCGCTGACGGGCGAGTACAGCTCCGAGACGGCTTTGACCGATTCGATGGTCCCGAACGACTGTCCCTGCTTCAGTTTCGCGCCGATCTCCGGCAGCTCGACGTAGACGACGTCGCCGAGCTGCGCCTGGGCGTAATCGGTGATGCCGACTTTGCCGCGGTCGCCCGCGAGCTCGATCCACTCGTGATCCTTGGTGTATTTGAAGCCGGCCGGGTACGCAGCAGCCATTATTTTTGCCTCTTGTAGAACGGCATCGGCACCACGCGCGCGCGCGTGCGGCGGCCGCGGATGTCGACGTCGAATTCGGTGCCGGGGGCCGCGTGCTCGACGGGCACGTACGCCATCCCGATCGCTTTCTTCAGGTACGGCGTCTGCGTACCGCTGGTCACGACGCCGGCCTTCGCCTCGCCGACGTAGACATCGTAGCCGTGCCGCGCGATGCCGCGATCGAGCATCTCGAAGCCGATCAGCTTGCGCGGCGCGCCGTGCGCCTTCTGATCGCGGAGGCGAGGGGCACCGATGAAGTCGTCTTTCTTCCAGCCGACGATCCAGCCGAGATCCGCTTCGACGGCCGTCGTCGTTTCGTCGATGTCGTTGCCGTGCAGGCGCATGCCGGCTTCGAGGCGCAGCGTGTCGCGCGCGCCGAGACCGCAGGGGACGAGCCCGTCGTTCTTCCCGGCGTCGAGGAGCGCGGTCCACACGCGGTCCGCCGACTGCGGCGGCACGAAGATCTCGAATCCGTCTTCGCCCGTGTAGCCGGTGCGCGAAATCGTGGCGCGGACGGCTGCCACTTCGCCGTGCGCGAACCAGTAGTACTTCATCGCGGCGAGATCGACGCCGGTGAGCGTCTGCAGGATGCCCTGCGCCTTCGGCCCCTGGATGGCGATGAGCCCGTAGCGCGCGCTCGCGTTGACGGCGACCGCGTCGCCGGCCGGCTTGATGTGCTCCACCATCCAGTCGTAGTCCTTCTCGATGTTGCCCGCGTTGACGACGAGCAGGAAGTGCGCCGGCGCGAGGCGGTACACGAGGAGGTCGTCGACGAACGTGCCGTCCGGCGTCAGGAGCCCGGAGTACTGCGCCTGCCCCACCTGCAGCTTGCTCGCGTCGTTCGAGGAGATTCGCTGGACCGCCGCGAGCGCGTCCTTGCCGGCAATCTCGATCTCGCCCATGTGGCTGACGTCGAACAGGCCGGCGGCGGTGCGCACGGCCATGTGCTCGGCGACGACTCCGCAGCCGGCGTATTCGACGGGCATGTCCCATCCGGCGAACGGGACCATCTTCGCGCCGGAGGCGCGATGACGGGCGTTGAGCGGCGTCTTCTTGAGAGGAGTGTCCGTGACCTGTTCCATGAGCGCGGGTGCCGACGATGCGAAACAGGTAACGGTACTATGCGCTTTCACGCGCGGTCAAGAATCGATCAGCCGCCGAAGCAGCCAGCCCGCGAACAGGCTGGCTGCGAGAACTGCACTTCCAATCGCGATGACCAGCGGAAAGATCGTGCCCGGGCCGACGACGGCGAGGACGCCGACCATCGCAGCGATCGCGCCGATCGTCGCCGCCAGCGCGTTGCGGGTCCAGTCGGCGCGGGTCGGCCGCGACCCGAGCACCGCGCCGACCGCGAGCATCCAAACCGCCATGAACGCCACCGCGCGGCCCGAGTTCAGGAACCACGGCGTCGTGCCGCCGGCCGGATCGAACTGCGCCCGCCACAGGAGCCGTTCGATGCCATGCGCGGCGAGGAACGCCGCGACGCCGACGATTCCATCGGCCCACAACGCGCGCGGCGGACGTTCAGCGGTCATCAGTGGCCTCTCCTGGGTTCGTCGGCTGGCGATGGCAACATGCCGAACGGCGAGAAGACTCCGTGGCCGCCGGCGAAGCAGTACACCACGCCCAGATTGCAGCCGTCACACTGCCAACTGGTCCACCACTGCCACCATGAGTATGAGGTGCATCCGTACTTCGCGTAGCACAGATCGTGCGTGTCGCAACAGTACCGGAAGACCGTGCCGTCCAGCCAATGCAGGTCGTCACACCCGGGCTCGTCGGCCCGCACCGAGGGCTCGAAGAAGTTTGCCACGCGATCGAGCACGCCCGGCCGCCGCTCGGCGACGACCCCTTGTTCGTTCAGCAGTGTCTTGAAGTGGTGGAACGCGATGGTCTGCATGTTCACCCAGAAGATGTCTGGCTCGAACGACCAGCCGCCGACGGGCTTGAGGATGTCGGGATCGAAATAGCCGCTGCTCAAGCCGGGCAGGTCCCAGACAAAGACCTTGTCCTGCGGGAACCAGTTGCTGACGCCGATGTCGGCGCCGTCGCGGCGCAGGCGGCTGACGATCGCCGGCCCGTGCAACACGCGTCCGGCGATGACGTTGGCGCGGCTGCCGCTGCGGCGCTCGGCGGACGCGGTGATACCGCCCGGCCATTCGATCTCGAGCGATTGGATCTCGTCTTCGAGCCGCTGCGCGGGCGCCTGGCGCGCTCGCATCAGCCCGCCTTGCCATTCGAGCGCGACACCCGGCTTGGCCCGATCGCGCCAGAGCGAATACGCCTGCTGATTGGCCCAGTCGAGCGTCGGCTTCGCACCGGCGCGCCCGACCGCCTGGATCGCATCGCCTCTCGCGTTGGTGAACTGCACCACATGGTTCGCATCGTCGATCCGGTCGACGCGGAGGCGACCCAGTTCGTTGCCGGACAGGTCGGTGACGCGCGTCTCGAGATCGCCGTCGGCCGCGCGTTGCGCGACCGCCACCGCGTCGGCGAAGCGCGTCGTCACGCGCCGCACCTGCCCTTCGAGCCAATAGTACGTGGCGCCCTTCTCGCCCGGCTTCGCGCCCACGCGGCCGGTGCCGCCGGGAATGATCTGAACCGCCTGCGCGGCGGGCGCACTGGTCGCCTGAGCGGCGCGTGTTGCGTGTGCGCCGACCAGCGGCCGCGACATCGCGGCGACTGCGGCGAGCGCCGCGAGCAAACCTGCTGCGTAAAAGCGCTTTCGAGATACCGACATGGATTCGGCCTCCTGCGGGCCACCGCCCGCACCAAGGCAATCGCGCGACCTCGCGATGCGACTCGCCCCGTCTTCGATCGCCGACACTAGCCGGAGACACCCGGCGCCACCGCCTTCTCCTCCTCCCGCAAGTACGACTGCAGCGTGTGGTGACTGATATCGAGCACGCGCGCCGCTTTGCGTTTGTTGCCGCCGCACTGATCGAGCATCAGCCGGACGTACCGTCTCGCCCAGGCCCTCAGGGTTTCGTTCCGGCGCAGAGCGGGACCGATCGACGTCCCGTGCCAGCCACGCACCGCCGGCGGCAGATCGTCGATGTCGATCGCCTCGTTCGGCGCGAGCGCGACGACCCGCTCCATCAGCCGCTCGAGCTCGCGCACGTTGCCCGGCCACTCGTACGCCAGCAGCGCGTCGCTGACGACCGGCGTCAACCGCATGCTGCGCGCCGGCCGATGCCGCGCGAGAAAGTACTCGGCGAGCTCGAGGACGTCGGGTCGCCGTTCGCGCAGCGTCGGCACGCGGACGTCGACGCCACTCAGCCGGTAGAACAGGTCGGCGCGGAACAGCCGCCGCTCGACGAGGTCGGCCAGGTGCTGGTTGGTGGCGGCCACGACGCGGATGTCGAGGCGATGGACGCCGTTGCTGCCGACGCGCTCGACGGCGAGATCCTGAATCGCACGCAGCAGCTTGGCCTGCGCGGAGAGCGACAGATCCGCGACTTCGTCGAGAAAGAGCGTGCCGCCCTCGGCTGCCTCGAACTTCCCGCGGCGGCCGCGAACGCCGGTGGCCGTCTTCTCCTCGATGCCGAACAGCTCCGCCTCGAGCAGCGTTTCGACGAGCGCGGCGCAGTTGATCGCGACGAACGGGCCATGCCGGCGATGACTGAGCTCGTGGATCTGCCGGGCGACGAGTTCCTTGCCGACCCCGCTCTCGCCTTCGATGAGAATCGTGAAATCGGTCGCGGCGACGCGCTCGATCGCCGCCCGCAACGCCTGCATGACGGCCGTCGTCCCGATGAGCGGCGCGACCGCGTCGCGAATCGGGCGCGCGGCGGAGGACGGCACACCGGCGCGCGCGAGCTCGAGGCGCAGGCGTTCGATCTCGAGGACCATCGCGCCGACGTGCGCGCAGACACCGAGTTGCTGAAAGTCCCACTCTCCGAGCGCGGAGCCTGGATCGAACGTGGCCTCGAGCACGCCCTGCGACGTCGCCTCGCTGCCCGGCACTTCGAGCGCCACCGATTCGGCTCCCGGCGCCGTGTCTCGCGGGCCGAGCCAGCGGCTCGACGCGCCTCGCAACTGCACCGAACGCACCGGCACGATCCGGCGCAGCATCTCTTCGTACACCCCGCGCATCAGCGAGGCGTCGTGCCGCCGATCCATCGCACGCGTGAGCGCACCGAGCAGGTCGGCGAACGTCTGTCGGCGATCGCGTTGGCGCGGCAGGCGCGCCACGGGAACCGTGGAGGTGGCAGGCATCGCCGACGCGCAGGAACCAAACCGGATGCCACGCGTCCGTTCGCGCGGTTCGCCGATCGCCGACGCCATCGAAGCGACAAGCGGCACCAGGTTAGAGGACGCCACGGGTAGCCTCTTCTCGCACGGGTATTTCCTGCACGACCTCGCACCCGTCGAAGATGCCGATCGGACGTTCGAATCGCAGCGCCCCGCGATACACCATCGGCCCCAGGCGCACGACCGCACAGCGGACGACTTCGCCGCGGATCGCGATGCGATGCTGCCGCGTTGCCATCCGCACTTCGACAGTCGTGCCGGGCAGCAGCCGCATCGGCGTGTCGACGAGCGCGCCGCCCGACGAGACGTCGAGGACACGCGCCGGTTCGCCGGGACCGATGCGCGTCGACAGCACGCCGTGATCGTCGACAGTGTAGCGGCGGCGGTCGCGCCGCCGCTCGTCCCTGCCGCTCACAACGGCCTCCACTGACGCGCCCTCGCGTCGAACTTGAGAATCCGCGTCCGGGCCGTGTCGCCGTAGAGGCGGACGACGTACTGCGCGTGCTGGCCGCGGATGTAGAGGCTGCCCGACGTGGCCGTCGCCTGCGGGCTGAACGACGCGATGTTCGACGAGCCGAGCCGGACCGGATCGGACCCGGGCGGCGTGCCGCCGGCGTCCACCGGCGGCAGCCCAGGAAGCGCGCCGAAGTCGACGCTCGGAAATTGATCCGACAAGCGCTCGGACGCCTGCAGCTCGAGATCGATGCCGTTCGAAATGTCGGACGTGCGCACACCGTTGCCATTGCCGTCGACGTAGACGCCGTAGGCGTATTGGCCGCCCGTTTGCGTGAACTTGATGCCGACGCTGCTCGACCGCGTGATCGCTTCCGTCCGCGCCCGCTGCAGCCGGCCGGCGACGTACCTCGCCGCCCCCGCCGTCCGCGCATCGTCCATCGCCGCACGCGTCTGTGGGACGGCCATGGCGCCGAGCGTCGCCACGAGACCCATGACGAACACCAGCTCGATCAGCGAGTAGCCGTCGATCCATCGCCCTGTCACTGCTGGCCGGCGTGCTCCGCCTTCGCGGCCGCGACGGTGATCTGCGACTTCAGCTTGAGGAAGTTCTTTTCGCCGACGCCGCGCACGTTCATCAGCTCTTCGACTTTCTTGAACGGGCCGTTCTTCTGCCGGTATTCGACGATGCGCGCGGCGGTTTTCGCGCCGATGCCGGGCAAGGCCTGCAGTTCGACGGCGCTCGCCGAATTGATGTTGATCGTGCCGGTGATCGGCGGCTTGGCGGACGAACGCGCGCTCGAACGCGCGGGCGCGGCCGGCGGCTGCGGCGTCTGCGCCGCGGTGAGGCGCGGCTGCGACGCGGCGAGCAGCGTGACGAACAGCAACGAACAAACGGATCGGACCATGATGCGTGCCTCCTTGTGTGAGTGAGCGACAAGCCCTGGAACGAGGCCCCCTTTTTCGGGAGGAGGTCGGGCTCCGCGGCAAAGTTGACGATCGTTCCAGAGCCGCGCGAACGAAGGGCAAGGCGCGGACCACGAGCCGCGCATAGACGACGTGACTGGAACGTGTTCGGCGGGAAGACGTTCGACGAGGGCCGATCGATGACGGGCGGCGGTGGGCGATCAGCGGCGATCGGATCGACGCCGCGCGTTGACACGCGCGGGCCGCCGCGCCGGCTTTCGGCGCGAATTCGACGGCAACCGCCGTTCCGTCGGCGCGAACGCGGCGGAGATGGATGTCTACAGCGGCGGCGTAAACGAGAACACGTCAGCGTCGCCGACGCTCGATCGGAAACTCGAACACGTCGGGTTGCCCGGATTGATCGTGTCGGACACCGACGTCAGCCCCCGCGACGCCCACGCGGCGAACGCCGCCGCGGACAACTTCGAAAAGTAATTTTCCGTGTGGCTGTCGTCGCCGTCGCTGACGGCGATGTCGAAGTTGCTGGAGTTCTGCCACGTGGCGGACGGCTGCTGGCCGGCGCCGAGCATGACGGCGAATCCGACCACGTCGCCCGCGACGACGTGCTGCCCAAGACCGACCTGCGCGTTCAGATGAAAGTAGCGCACCAGTGTCGAACTGCCGTCGCAGTTCAGGTGATAGGTCCGGCCGCGATCCTGCTCGTTCGGATCGGTGTCGTCCGCGTTCTGGTCGACGGTGCCGCTGCACGCGGCAAACTCGCGCAGCACGTTCGTGGTGTTGAAGTTGACCGACGTCGGCCAGAAGTAGTTCTTCGCGCTGTTGGGCGACCCGTCCGGGAACGCGTGGCCCGAACACGAATTGAACTTCGAGACGGCGTTGACGCTCGCGGGATCGACGACGTTCGCGGTCAGGAGGACCGGCGGACCGCTGGGACCAGCGGGGTTGCGGCACGCGGCCGCCGAGCCCGCGACGAGCGCGGTTGCGACCGCGAGGCCCGGCGACATCCGACGAGACATCGGCATCTCGATGGACCGCTATGGTACGTAGTCTTTGGGCATGAACTCGACGGCGACCACGGTTCCGTCGGCGCCGAGCGTCACGTAGACCTTGTCGGCGGCCGCGCGCGGGCCGCAGCGGACCGTCGCACCCGCGCTGTCGCCGAACGCGGTCAGCTCGACGGCGTCCAGGCGCGGCGCCGGCGCGGCGATCTCGCCGGCGTCCGATCGCACGCGGAAGCGCACGCCCGACGCGCCGCAGGCAATCTCGAGAAGCTCGCCGAACACGCGCCGCTCCCCTGCGCGCGGTTCGCGCAAGCGATAAGTGACGTGGCTAAGATCGAGCGTCTCGCGGGGCGCCTCGGCGACGTGAGGCGCGCCGCGCGGCACGGCCGGCGGTGCCGCTGCGCGATCGAGGCCCGCGAGCAGCTCCCTCGCCCGCCGCGCCACCGCGTCATCGGCCGCCCGCGCGAGCGGCGCGAGCCGCTGACGCGCCAGCGCGGTGTCGCCCATCTCGGCGTCGATCTCCGCGAGTTGCAGCACGTAGTCGAGGCGGCCGGGCGCGAGCGCGATCGCCTTCTGCGTTGCGTCACGCGCGGCGGCGAGGGCGCCGCCGGTCTCTTCGGCGGCGTAGCCAAACCAGGCGAGCGCCGCGGCGGAGTCGGGACGTATCGCGACGGCGCGCGCGAGCGCGTCGCGCGCCGCGGCGGCCCGCTCGCTCGGCCACCGCCCGTCGGCGAGATCGCCCAGCTCGCGCAGCAGCGTCAGGCCGTAGAGATACTGCGTCGCGAAGTCGTCTGGCGCGTGCGAGGCGGCGCGCTCGAGCACCGCGAGCGCCTCCCGGTCGCGGCGCTGACGCAGGCGCAGACGCGCGAGCACGAGCTCGGCCTGCGGCGCGGGCGGCACGACCGCGGCCGCGGCTTCGATGCGCCGTGTCGCTTCGTCAACGCGGTCCACGCGGAGCTGGATCTCGGCGAGCCTCGCTTCCGCGTCGGGCGCGGCGAGCGTCCGCGCGACGGACGGCGCATCCGCCGCGACGCGATCGGTCAGCGTCAGCGTCATGCTGTTGAAGCCGGTCGCCAGCGCGAGGTTCAGCGGTTCGTTGACGTAGGATCGCAGCTCGCGTTCGATCGTCTTCAAGGGCATGCCGGTCGCGCGCACGAGCGCCGCGGCGCTGTCGGCGCCGTTCTCGTACTCGCGAAGAAACGTGCCGAGCGTCTCGACGCCCCCGGCACGCCCGCCGAGCAGATAGTGCGTCAGCGCCCAGGATTCGGCGTAGAACACCGAGCGGCGGGTCCGCTCGTTGTACATCGGCGACGTGCGATCGACGGCGAGCAGCCGATCGAGTCCGATGAACTCGTCGTGCAGCACGGCGACGTGGCGCGGGATCGCGGCGCCGATCTGCGCCTCGCGGCCGTTCGCCGCCAGCGTGAACGTGCTGAAGTACTCCGCGAGTCCCTCGTTCAGCCACACCGGCACCGCGCCCACGGCGTTGCGCAGCAACAGGTGGGTGTACTCGTGGTAGACGATCGATGACGACTCCGTGTAGTTCGACAGGCTGGCGACGATGACGCTGACTTCGTCGGGCGCGCCACAGTGGCAGTAGCCGGCGAGCGTCGACGGCTGCCCCTGATACAGCGGCTCGTACGGCCGCATCGCTCGCAGGTCGTCGAACAGGTAGACCTCGGTCGGAACCGCCTGCGCGTGATCGGCGCCGCCGATCAAGCGGCCGAGGACGAAGCGGAACTGCTCGATTTGGATGGCGATGTCGCGAAGCGTGCGCGGCGATTGCTGACCGAAGACGTCGACGTTGCGGCCGCGGATTTCGGTCCACGGCCGCTCGGCCACTGCGGGACGGGCGAAGGACACGAACGCGAGCGCCAGGACGAGGCGGCGCGTCACCGGCTGGCAGCGGCGGCCGCTTCGCTGCGACACCACTCGAGCGTCTTCGTCAGCCCCGCGTCGAGCGAGACGATCGGCATGTACCCGAGCAGCGTCCTGGCCTTGGTGATGTCCGCTTGTGAATCGCGGACGTCGCCGGCGCGCGGCTCCTTGTAAATCGGCTCGATCGCGGTGCCGACGATGCGGTTCATGACGCGCAGGAGCTCGTTCAGCGAGATGCGCGTGCCGCAGGCGACGTTGATCACTTCGCCAGAGGCATTCGGCGCGTCGCAGGCGCGCAGGACGCCGTCGACAACGTTGGCGACGTAGGTGAAATCGCGCGTCTGCTCGCCGTCGCCGTAGATGACCGGCTGGCGGCCTTCGAGCAGCGCCGTCGAGAACAGCGAGATGACGCCCGAGTACGGCGACCCGGGATCCTGCCGCGGTCCGAACACGTTGAAGTAGCGGATCGTCACCGTCTCGAAGCCGTAGAGCTGCGTGAACATCTGGCAATACTGCTCGGCGACGAGCTTCTGCAGCGCGTACGGCGACAGCGGGTGCGTCGGCATGTCTTCGCGCTTGGGCAGCGTTTCGGTATTGCCGTACGCAGACGAGGAACCGGCATAGACCAGCCGACGGACGCCGGCGTCGCGCGCGGCGACGAGGACGTTGAGCGACGCGTCGATGTTCGCGCGGTTCGAGGTGACCGGATCCTTGACGGAGCGCGGCACCGACGGGATCGCCGCCTGGTGCAGGACGTAGTCCATGCTGGCGACGGCGCGTGTCGCCACATTCATGTCGGCGAGATCGCCTTCGAGGAACTCGACGCCGGGGATGTGCTCGAGATTGCGGCGCTTGCCGGTGATCAGACTGTCGGCGACGCGGACGCGGTGTCCGCGGCGGACCAGTTCTTCCGCCAGGTGAGATCCGATGAAGCCGGCGCCGCCCGTGACAAGGTAATTCGACATAGTGTCGAGCTGTGGTGCAAAAGCTAGTCCGTAAACGCCGCGCGCGGGATGCCGGCCACCAGCTTCAACGCGTTTTGATAGTAGAGCTTGCGCAGCACCTGATCCGGCAATCCAATGCCGTACAACTTCCAGAACGCGTGATAGTCGCGATAGTAGTCGAAGTACTCGTCGTTGGTTTCGAAGACGCGCCAGTAATACGGGTACTCGTCGGGCTGATAGCTGTCCTTGCCGAAGAGAATGCGGTCCTGATACTTGACGAAGAACTCGTGCGACGCGCGCGGCTGACGGCCGAAGTCGTACAAGACAGCGGCCACGTCGTAGAAGACATTCGGGTTGTCGTCGAGGAACTTGCCGGCGCGCGCGAGGTCGTTGGCATGCCACCCGAAGTGCGCGAGGATGAACTTCGTGTTCGGATGGCGCCGGATCATGTTGTTGCGCTCGGTCATCAGCTCTTCGAAGCGCACGCCGGTCTGGTGGCGCCGATCAGGATAGAGCGACAGCTCGAGCCACCGCTCGTTGGTGTAATCGAGCGGCTCGAAGAAGGCCGGCGGCTCGGCGATGTGGATCAGCACCGGCACGTTGCGCTTCGCACACGTCTCCCAGATCGGATCGAGCTCGGGATCGTCAACTTTCAGACGGCTGCCGTCCCGTTTGCGATCGAACATCCCGAGGTCCTTGAACACCTTCAGTCCGAGGGCGCCGGCGGCGAGGTCGGCGTCGAGCGTTTTCGCGAGCTGCACGCCGGAGCCGGGACCGACGCGGCTGAAGTCGACGTTTGCGAAGAGCACCATCCGGTCCGCGTACGGGCTGTGCTTGATCGCGTCGAGGCCGCGATGCAACCGGTCGCCCCACGACCCGCTCAGGTTGACGAGCAGTCGCAGGTTGTTGGCATCCATCCCTTTGACGACCCGGCCGAACTCGTCATTCGAGATCGGCGTGGGCTGATGACTGTGGATATCGATGACCGGAAATTTCGCGCGCGGGACGGGATGCTGCGGCGTGACGAGCTGCGACTTCGGATGGTACTCGCGGATCGTCGGCGGCTTGAACTCGGGCTCGCGGCCTTCGGCGGGCCGCGGCCGGATCTGCCCCGGCGCTTGTTGTCCGCCTCCGGCGGCGGCGACGGCCACGCCGACGACGGCGAGGAGCACGAGGAGCCGTGTCTTCATAGAAGCGTTCGCAGCGAGCCGTAAGCCGAATTCTGTCCGCCTCCGCGCCTTGCGGCGCTTCGGCGTGACGATCATTCCTCTAGCCCCGCCATCGCTGGCGGGGTCAAGCGACCGACCCGGAAGCTGTGCGGACGGGCCGTCCAAGCTTCCCTATTTGGTCTTGCTCCGTGCGGGGTTTTGCCTGCCACGCGTGTTACCACGCGCGCGGTGCGCTCTTACCGCACCTTTTCACCCTTACTCGCCTCCACGGCCCTTGCGGGCCGCGACGGCGGGCGGTATGTTTTCTGTGCCACTGTCCTTCGAGTTGCCCCGACCGGGCGTTACCCGGCGCACTGCCCTGCGGAGTTCGGACTTTCCTCCCGCCTTCGCGGATCTCCGAATTTCGGCGCGGCAAACCCAGTGAAAGGCTTGTCCGGCCGGAGCCCGAAGGGCGAAGGCCGACGATCGTCCAGCTCGCTGCGAACGACCAATTGTATCAGCCGTCGGTCTCTTGACTGATCTGATACTGCTCGAGCTTCTTGTACAGATTACTCCGCGGCGTGTCGATGACTTCGGCCGTCTTCGAGATGTTCCACCCGTTCTCGCGCAGCTTGGCGACCAGGAACGCGCGCTCGGCGTTGTCCTTGAACTCGCGCAGCGTCCCCGCCTTCATCTCGCCGGAGCCGTCGCCGGCGGCGGACCGCGGCGCGGCAAGCCCGGCGCCACTCGTCACCCCTGGCGAGCGGACCATGTCGGGCAGATCGGCGGCGTCGATCGTGTCGCTGCCGGTCATGATGATCAGCCGTTCGACCGTGTTGCGCAGTTCGCGGATGTTCCCCTTCCAGCGATAGCGCTGCAGCGCTTCGATCGCGGCCTGCGTGATCCGCTTCGGCCGCACGTTGTTCTCGCGGCTGAAGTAGTCCATGTAGTGCCGCACGAGCAGCGGGATGTCCTCCTGCCGCTCGCGCAGCGGCGGCACGTGGATCGGAATCACCGCGAGCCGGAAGTAGAGATCCTCGCGGAAGCGCCCTTTCTCGATCTCTTCCTCGAGATTCTTGTTCGTCGCCGCGATGACGCGGACGTCCACCTTGATCGTCCGCGCCGAACCGAGCCGCTCGACCTCGCCTTCCTGCAGCACGCGCAGCACTTTCGCCTGCGTCTTGGGGCTCATGTCGCCGACTTCGTCGAGGAAGATCGTGCCGCGGTCCGCCTGCTCGAACTTGCCGACCTGCTTCTCGGTCGCGCCGGTGAACGACCCCTTTTCGTGGCCGAACAGCTCCGACTCGATCAGCTCCTCCGGGATCGCCGCGCAGTTGACCTGGATGAACCGCTCTCGGCTCCGCCGGCTGTTGCCGTGGATCGTGCGCGCAACCAGCTCCTTGCCGACGCCGCTTTCACCGGTGATCAGCACGGTCGCGTTGGTGGGCGCGGCGCGCGCGACCGACGCCATCACCAGCTTCAGCGCCGGGCTCTCGCCGATCATCTGGTGGCGCAGTTCGACCGCGCGCTTGAGCGAGCGGTTCTCGTCGCGCAGTTGCCGCTGATCGAACGCGTTGCGCAGGCTCACGAGCACGCGCTCGCTCGCAAACGGCTTCTCGATGAAGTCGAACGCGCCCTTCTTGGTCGCCTCGACCGCCGTGCTGATCGTGCCGTGCCCCGAGATCACGACGACCGGCAGCGATTCGTTCATCGCGTGCAGCCGGTCGAGCACTTCGAGGCCGTCCATGCCGGGCATCTTCACGTCGAGCAGCACCAGGTCCGGCGCCTCGCGCTCGGCCAGCGCCAGCCCTTCCTGCCCGGTCGCGGCGCCGATGAACTCGTAGCCTTCATATTCGAGCGTCATCCGCAACGAGTCGCGGATGGCGGCTTCGTCATCGATGACCAGGATGCGCGTCTTGGGCATCTAGCGATCTTCGACGCGCACGGTCTTCAGCTGGCGCTGCTCGAGATCCGGCGAGTAGATGTAGAGCGTGAGGATGTCGCCGGGACGCACCGTCCGCGCGAGCCGGCGATAGTCGGCGGCCGAGTCGACGCGCTGACGGTTGATTTCGAGCAGTACGGTGCCGCGCTCGATGCCGCTGTCGAACGACGAACTGAGCGGCTCGACGCGCGTGATGAGGACGCCGTGCATCCCCTTTGGCACCTCGAGACGATTCGCCGTCTGGCCGTCGAGATCGCGCACGGCCAGGCCGAGCAGGACGTCGCCGTCGGCTTTGGTGTGCTCGGACGGCGCCGGCGCGTCCGCGCGGTCCGACGCCTCGCGCGGCGGACGTTCGGCGAGCTTCACGGTGGCCGCCTGCTCGTGGCCGTCGCGCACGAACCGCACGTGCACGGCGGATCCCGGCGCCCGCGCCGCCACTTCGCGAATCAACTGATCGTCGCTCGTGATCGGATGATCTTCGAGCGTCGTCACGATGTCGTACGGGCGGAGGCCGGCGCGGTCGGCCGGCGAGCCGCTCGTGACGTCCTGGACGAGCGCGCCGTGCTCCACGGTGAGCTTCAGCGAGCGCTCCAGATCGCGATCGACGTCGCGGAGCGCGACGCCGAGGTAGCCGCGGCTGACCTTTCCGCGCGATCGCAACTGCGGCAGGATCGCCGTCGCGCCGTTGATCGGCACCGCGAAGCCGATGCTGCTCGCCCGAGAACTGATCGCCGCGTTGATGCCGATCACTTCGCCGCGCGCGTTCAAGAGCGGACCGCCGCTGTTCCCGAAATTGATCGCCGCGTCGGTCTGGATGTAGTTGTCGAGGCTCATGTCGAACAGCTTGCGTCCGAGGTAGCTCACGACGCCGACGGTGACGGTGTGCTCGTAGCCGAGCGGGTTCCCGATCGCGCAGACCCACTCGCCCATGCGCAGCGTCGACGAATCGCCGAGCGGCGCCACCGGCAGCCCCGACTGGCCGTCGACCTTGATGAGCGCGATGTCGGTGTCCGGATCCGCGCCGATGACGCGCGCGCGCAGCGTCCGCCCGTCGGCCATCTTGACGACGATCCGCTCGGCGCGATCGACGACGTGGTTGTTGGTCAGGATGCTGCCGTCGGGATCGATGATGAAGCCGCTGCCGGTGCCGCGATGCGGCGCGTCACGGTCGCGCGGCGATCCGAAATCGAACGGCTCCGGCGGATCCGGAATGCCGGTACGATCTCGCCGCCGCCGCGGCTCGCGCCCGCGCGTCGTCGCGTCGATGTTGACCACGGCAGGGTTGATCCGTTCGACGACGTCGGCGAAGCTGAGCGCGGGACCGGCCGGCGCCGTGCGCGCGGCGATGCGAGGCGTGGCCGTGCTCTTGGCCGGCGCGCCGGCGGCGACCGACGAGCGCGTGACGCCGCCCGCGACGATCGCGCCGACGAGAAACGCGACGAACGCGACCAGGACGAGCGTGACGAGGGTGAAACGCCTGGACACTACCTGCCCATTATAAGAGCGCGTAAGTCGTCCTCGGTCTTCACGTCGATTCCGAGCTTCTTCGCCTTCTCGAGTTTGCTGCCGGCGTCGGCGCCCGCCACGAGAAAGCTCGTCTTCTTGCTGACCGATCCCGACACCTTCGCGCCGAGCCGCTCGAGCGCGTCGGTCGCCTCTTCGCGGGTCATCGTCGCCAACGTGCCGGTGAGGACGACGGTCTGGCCGGCCAGCGGTCCTGCGGGTTCGACGGCCGGCTCGGGAAGGTCGGTCGTCATCTTGACGCCGGCTTTACGGAGCCGTTCGATCAACTCGCGGTTGTGCGGCTCGGTGGCGAACGCGCGCACCGAGTCGGCGACGACGGGTCCGATATCGGGTGCCGTCTGGAGCTCGTCGACCGGCGCGTCGATGACGCGATCGATCGTCCGGAAATAGCGCGCCAGCGTCGCGGCCGCCTTCTCGCCGACGTGACGGATGCCCAGCGCGTACAGCAGCCGCGCCAGGTCGTTCGACTTGCTCCGCTCGATCTGCGCGACGAGGTTCGCGGCCGACTTCTGCCCCATCCGCTCGAGGTCGGCCAGCGTCTCCGCCGTCAGGCGGTAGATGTCGGCGTAATCGCGCACGAGCGCTTTCGTCACGAGCTGGTCGACGAGCGACTCGCCGAGCCCCTCGATGTTCATCGCGGAGCGCGACGCGAAGTGCTCGAGGCTGCGGCGGATGCGCGCGGGGCACGACGCGTTCTCGCATCGCCACACGACTTCTTCCTCGTCGCGCTGCAGCGCGCTCCCGCAAATCGGGCACGCGGCGGGCATCACCCACGGGACGGCATCGGCGGGCCGGAGCGTCAGCACGGGCGCGACGACGCGCGGGATGACGTCGCCGGCTTTCTCGAGGACGACCGTGTCGCCCGCGCGGATGTCCTTGCGCGCGATGTCCTCGGCGTTGTGCAGCGTCGCCATCGAGATCGTCGAACCGGCGACGAACACCGGTTCGAGCACCGCGAACGGCGTGACGGCGCCGGTGCGTCCGACGTTGACGTCGATCCGCAGCAGCCGCGTGTGCGCCTGCTGCGCGGGGAACTTGAACGCGGTCGCCCACCGCGGGAATTTCGCCGTCGCGCCGAGCCGCTCGCGCAGCGCGAGGTCGTCCACCTTGATGACGACGCCGTCGGTGTCGAAGTCGAGCGTGCGCCGCCGGTCCGCCCATTCGGCGCAGAAGGCGATCACCTCGTCGATGCCGTCGCAGCGCCGCCAGTGCGGTTCGACCGGCAGGCCCCAGTCGCGCAGCGCGCGCAGGAGGTCTGCGTGCGTCGCGATGGCTCGTGGTTCGACAAGCTCACCACGAGCGGAAGCCGGGGGCCGCTCGTCCTGAGCCTGGCGATGGACACGAGCGGAACCATCGGGCCGCTCGTCCTGAGCCTGCCGAAGGACGAGCTGATAGACGAACGCCGACAGCCCACGTTTCGCCACCAGCGCCGGATCCAGGTTCCGCATCGTCCCCGCGGCGGTGTTGCGCGGATTCTGGAACAGCGGCTGCCCCGCCGCCTCCATCTCCTTGTTGATGCGATCGAATGCGGCGCGCGGCAGGTACACCTCGCCGCGAATTTCGAGCCGCCCGGCGACACGCTCGGGGCGAGCGCGCAATTTCAGCGGCACGGCGCGGATCGTGCGCACGTTCGCGGTCACGTCCTCGCCGTGGACGCCGTCGCCTCGCGTCGCGCCGCGCACGAGCCTCCCCGCGTCGTAGGTGAGCGCGATGCTCAGGCCGTCGATCTTCATCTCGGCGACGTAGGCCACGCGCGCTTCGCCGAGCGCCGCGCCCTTGCGCACGCGCTCGTCGAAGGCGCGCAGTTCCTCGTCGCTGTACGCGTTGTCGAGGCTGAGCATCGGCACGAGATGCTCGACCGTCTCGAATCCTTCGGTCGGGCGTCCGGCGACGCGCTGCGTCGGCGAATCGGGCGTGACGAGGTCGGGGTACTCCGCCTCGAGGCGCTCGAGCTCGTGCAGCAGCGCATCGAACTGCTCGTCGGAAATCTCCGGCGCGTTGTGGATGTAGTACTGCTCTTCGTGATGGCGGATCAGATCACGAAGCTCGTCGATCCGAGCGGCGGGGTCGGGTTTCACCGATCGCGCGAGAGCACGTAATCGGGCAGCGCGAGGAGCGCGTCCCGCTCGGAGCTCGGCGGAAAGGCGTAGAGCGGTTTCTTGGCGCGCTCGGCGAACTCGGTCGCCTTGCGATACGCGTAGTCGATCGATGCGTGTTCCTTGAGGCTGCGCCGCAGGTCGGCCCACTGCTCGGGGGTGACGGCCTTCGACGCGATGATCGCGCGCACGGTCCGCGCGCCGACGCCGTCGGGCTCCTGCCGCAGCAGGTGGATCAGCGGCAAGGTGACCTTGCCCTCGCGCAGGTCGCTGCCGATCGGCTTGCCGACGGCCTGCGCGTCGCCGGTGAAGTCGAGCAGATCGTCGACGAGCTGGAACGCGATGCCGAGGTTGAAGCCGTAGTCGCGCAGCGCGTCCTCGCGCTCGCCCGACACCTTGCCGAGCATGCCGCCGATCTGCGCGCAGCCGCCGAACAGATACGCGGTCTTGCGGCGAATGATGTCGAAGTGCTCGTCCTCGGAGATGTCGGCGTCGCCGTTCTTCGTCAGCTGGTAGAGCTCGCCTTCGATCATCTTCAGCGTGACGTCGCAGAGCACGCGCACGATGTCGAGCGTGTCGTGCGTCAGCGCGAGCGCCATCGACTTGATGTAGAGATAGTCGCCGAGCAGGACCGTGATGTCGTTGCCCCAGCGCGAGTGCACCGCCAGCCGCCCGCGCCGCAGATCCGCATCGTCGATGATGTCGTCGTGGACGAGCGTGGCCGTGTGGATGAACTCGACGACCGCGGCGAACAGGATCGAACGGTCGCCTTCGTAGCCGGCGAGGCGCGACGCCATCAAGAGGACTGCGGGACGCATCCGCTTCCCGCCCGCCGACTGGATGTAGCGGCCGATCGTCGGAATCAGATCGACGCGCGACTGCACGTGCCGGCTGAACTCGACATCCACTTTCTCGAGGTCGGCCCGAATCGGCTCGAAGATCTGGGACAGGGCGATCGAGTGTTCCACAGGTTCAGGTAAGGACTTTATCACGGCCGGAACAGCGCGTGGAAGTTGGCCGCGGTGCGCTCGCCCACCTCGCCGGCGCTGATGCCGTGCAGTTCGGCCAGCGCGTCCACGATCCGGACGACGTGCGCCGGTTCGTTGCGCGTGCCGCGGTGCGGGACGGGGGCGAGAAACGGGCTGTCGGTCTCGGTCAGGAGACGGTCGAGCGGGACCTGGCGAATCGTCTCGCGGAGGTCTCCCGCTTTCGGAAACGTGACGATCCCCGCCGCCGACACGTAGAACCCGAGCGCGAGGCCGGCGTCGCGCAGCCAGGGCGTGCCGGTGAAGCAATGCAGCACGCCCCGCAGGCGTCCCTCGCCTTCCTCCTTCAGGATCGCCACGGTGTCCTCGTCGGCTTCGCGCGTGTGGATGACGACGGGCCGGTCCAGCTCGCGCGCGAGCCGGAGCTGCGCGCGAAAGACGTCGTGCTGCACGTCGCGCGGCGAGAAGTCGTAGTGATAATCCAGGCCGATTTCGCCGACCGCGCGCGCCATCGGCATCCGCGCGAACTGCTCGCGGACCACGGCGGCGGCCCGCTCGGGATCCGACGCGAACTCGTGCGCCTGATGCGGATGCACGCCGATGGCCGCGCACACTTCGGGCCACAGCGCGGCGAGCCGCTGCGCCTGCGCCTCCTCGCCCGCGTTCCCGCCCTCCAGGATGACGCAGACGCGCTCGAGCCCCGCCGCCCTCGCGCGCGCGACGACCGCGTCGAGGTCTGCGGCGAACTTCTCGTCGGCGAGATGGCAGTGGCTGTCGATCAACCTAGCGGACTCGCGTCCCCGGCTCGGGCGGATTCGCGAACGCCACGAGCTCGGGCTTGCCGCCGTCGGGACTCGCCGCGAGCACCATCCCGTTCGACTCGATCCCCATCAACTTCGCCGGCTTCAGGTTGAAGACGATGACGACGGTGCGGCCGACGAGCGCGTCGGGCTCGTACGCTTCGGCGATGCCGGCGACGAGCGTGCGGTGTTCGGTGCCGACGTCGACGGTCAGCTTCACGAGCTTCTTGGACTTCTCCACCTTCTCGGCGGTCAGCACCTTCGCGACGCGCAGCTCGATCTTCATGAAGTCGTCAATCGAGATGCGATCGGTCGGTGGCTGCGCTGACGGGTGTTGGGTGTTGAGTGGTTGAGTGCTAGGTGCTGGGGTGCCGAGTGCTGGGGTGCCGGGTGCTTGAGTGCTGAGTGGTTGAGTGTTGGGTGCTTGCGTGCCGGGTGCTTGGGTGCTCGGTGCTTGGGTGCTGGGTGCGACGTGCGCGCCGGGAGCCGGCTGATCGGATGGCAGCGGATGATCGGTCACGGTCGTAATCTCCTTGCGCGGCCACAGCGGACCTTCCTGGAGCAGCGTGCGCGCTCCGTCGTTCCGCCAGCGGCCGTCGCGATCGAAATTCAGCCCTTCAGTGGCCGCGCCCACGCGGCGCAGGATTTCGCGCGACGAGGACGGGATGATCGGTTCCAGCATCACCGCGGCGAGGCGCACGGCTTCCGCGGCGTCGAACAGCACCTGCGTCAGGCGATCGGCGTTCGCCGGATCCTTCGCCAGCGCCCACGGCGTCGTCGCCGCGATGAACTCGTTGGTCGCGTCGACGATCGCAAACGCAGCGGCCGCGCCTTCGTGCAGCGCGAAGCGGTCCATCGCCGTGCGATAGCTGGCGAGCGCCTGCTCCGAGACGCGCGCGAGCTGATCGTTGGTCGACGCGGCCGGCGCGAGCGTCCCGCTGCGATAGCGCGCCGCCATCGCGGTGACGCGGCTGACCAGGTTGCCGAGGTTGTTCGCGAGGTCCGCGTTGTAGCGTTCGTCGTAGCGTTCCCAGGAGAAGTCGCCGTCGCTGCCGAACACGATCTCCTTGACGAGATACAACCGCAGCGGATCGTGTCCGAGCCGATCGGCGGCGACGATCGGATCGACGATCGTCCCGAGCGTCTTGCTCATCCGCTGACCGTTCATCGTCATGAAGCCGTGGCCGAAGATCTGGCGCGGCAGCGGCAGTTGCGCCGCCATCAGCATCGCGGGCCAGATGACGGCGTGGAAGCGCGTGATGTCCTTGCCGATCACGTGCAGGTCGGCCGGCCACCACTGCTCGAACACCGCCTGGTCGCCGCCGAGGCCGACGGCCGACGCGTAGTTGATCAGCGCATCGAACCAGACGTAGACGACGCTCGACGGATCCCACGGCAGCGGAATGCCCCACGACTGGCCGGCGCGGCTGACCGACACGTCGATCAGACCGCTCTCGACGAGGCGCAGGATTTCGTTGCGCCGGATCTCGGGCTCGAGGAAGTCGGGATGCGCGTGGAAGTGATCGAGCAGCGGCTGCTGATACTTCGACAGGCGGAAGAAATAGTTCTTCTCGCGAATCCACTCGGGCTTGAGCGTCGGATGCAGCGGGCAGTTGCCGTTGACGAGGTCCTTCTCCTGCTTGAACTCCTCGCAGCTGACGCAATACCACCCTTCGTAGACGCCTTCGTAGATGTCGCCGGCGTCGTACACGCGCTGCGCGAGCGTCGTCACGCCCGCGCGGTGGCGCGGTTCGGTGGTGCGGATGAAGTCGTCGAACGAGACGTCGAGCCGGGCCCACGTCCGGCGGAACTCCTGCTCCATCTGGTCGCAGTACGCGAGCGGATCGAGGCCGAGTTCCTGCGCGTTCTTGTACACGTTCTGCGAGTGTTCGTCGTTGCCCATCAGAAAACGCGTGTCGAACCCGCAGAGGCGCTTGTAGCGCGCGATGACGTCGGCGCACACCTTCTCGTACGCGGTCCCGAGGTGCGGCCGGCTGTTGACGTAGTCGATGGCGGTGGTGAGGAAGTATCTCTTCACGGCTGAAACGATCGGATGGCGAGCGCCTGCACGTCCTTCACCGAACGATTATGCTTCGCGGCGAGCGCGGCGCAATCGTCGAACTCGGGCTGCGCGTTGAGCACGCGCCCGCCGCGCGAGGCGACCTTGAAGCGCACCGGCCCGAGCGGCGTCTGGACCTCGACGATCTCCCGCGTTAGACATTCGCGGTCCACTTCGTAGTGCCGCAGCCCGATCGTCGTCGTCTCCGCGAAGACGATGTCGGCAATGGCCGCGCGCCGATCCGGCGGCGCGATCGCGGTGAGGAGCGTGCCCGGACGGTTCTTCTTCATCTGCACCGGCACGTAGAACACCTCGAGCGCGCCGGCGGCGTACAGCCGCTCCATCACGACGCCGAAAATCTGCGGATTCATGTCGTCGATCTCGCATTCGACGACGACGACGCGATCGCCGCCGCCGTCGCGCGGGTCGCGCTCCGGCGTGCCAACGGCGGCCGTTTCCTGCCCGATGAACACGCGCAGCACGTTCGGCGTGGACGGCTCGTCGCGGTCGCCGGCGCCGTAGCCGACGCGCTCCACGGTCATCGACGGAATGGGCCCGAACGCCGACGCGAACGTCGTCGCGATGAGCGCGCCGGTCGGCGTCACGAGTTCCTTCTGCACCGCGCCGCTGTAGATCGGCGCGTCGCCAAGCAGCTTCACCGTCGCCGGCGCGGGCACCGGAAAATGTCCGTGCGCCGAATGCACCATCCCGCCGCCCACGTTCAGCGGCGACGAGACGACGCGATCGGCGTTCACCCACTCGATCGCGAACGCGATGCCGACGATGTCGATGATCGAATCGAGCGCGCCGACTTCGTGCAGGTGCACCGCATCGACCGGCATCTGATGGATTTCCGCTTCGGCGACCGCGAGACGCTGAAACATCGATTTGGCGCGGTCGCGCGCGCGCGGCGTCAGGTTCGAGCTGTCGATCAGCTGATAAATCGCCGCCAGCGAGCGGTGCGGGTGGTGCGCGTGCGCGTCGTGCGTCTCGCCGGGCTCGTGATGATGATGGCCATGGCCGTGCGCGTGTTCGTGGACCGAGAACTTCGTCGCCGACACGCCGGCGCGCAGCACGCGCTCGATGTGGACGTGCGCCTCGCCGAGCGCGAGGCTGCCGAGCGCGTGTTTGAGCGCATCGTGCGGCAGGCCGGCGTCGATGAGCGCGCCAAGCGCCATGTCGCCGGAGATGCCCGAGAAGCAGTCGAAATAGAGAACGCGGCTCACAGATATCTCGACTCTTTGAAGCTCACGTACGTCATGTCCCCGAGCACCAGGTGATCCACCATGTCGATCCCGATCAGCTCTCCCGCCGCCTTCAGCCGCCGCGTCAGGTTCACGTCATCCGCGCTGGGCGTCGGGTCGCCGGAGGGATGCGTATGGAAGACGACGATGGCCGTTGCGCCGCTGCGGGCCGCCTCGCGGTAGACGTCGCGCGGCTCGAGGATCGACGCGTTGTTCGTGCCGACGGTCAGGACCGACGTGCGGAACACGCGGTGCCTGGCGTCGAGCATCAGCATGCCGCAGCGCTCGATCTCGCTCGAGCCGAACCGCGGCAGCAAGTACGCCGCGGCGTCGCGCGGTCCGCGAATCGGCACGCGGCGGCCCGGCGGATGCGCGAACGTCCGGCGCCCGAGTTCGAGCGCGGCGGCCACCCGGGCCGCCCGCGCGGCGCCGAGGCCGAATTCCCGGAGCAACCGGTTCGGATCCGCGCGCGCGAGCCCCTGCAGGCCGTCGTGCGCCGCCAGCAGCTCGGTCGCCATCGCGAGCGCGTCGGCCCGCCGCGAACCGACGCCGACGACCAGCGCGAGCAATTCGTTGTCGCCGAGCGCGGCCGCGCCGCGCTGCAACAGCTTCTCGCGCGGCCGATCGTCGGGCAATAAACGCTTCATCGTACTACAAACCCTGACGCGAACCGTTGACCCGGCGCGCCACGACGATCGCGCCGGCGAACGGTCGACGATCGATCGTCCACTTCCGGCTATACTGCTGCCATGTCGCCGCGCCGCCGGCTGTTGCCATGTCTCTGGCTACTGCTGGCGCTCGTCGTGGTCGCCTGCGGCGAGCCCCCGGACAAGGAAATGCAACAGGCGCAAGGCGCCATCGACGCGGCCAAGGCCGCGGGCGCCGAGCAGTACGCGCACGACGAGCTCGACGCCGCCGAGAAAGCGCTCACGGACGCCGACGCCGCCGTCGCCGATCGCGACTACCGCCTCGCCCTCAACCATGCGCTCGACGCCCGCGAGCATGCGCAGACCGCCGCCAAGCAGGCCGGCGACGGCAAAGCCGCCGCGCGCGCCGACGCCGACCGCGTCCTGCGCGACGCCAGGCAAGCGCTCGACGAAGCGCGCACGCGGCTGAAGGCGGCCGAAGCCGCACGCGTCAACCCACGCACGCTCGCCGACGCGCGCCGCCTGATCGCCGACGGCGACGCCACGCTGCAAAAAGCGCGCGCGGCGTTCCAGGCCGGCCAGTACGCCGACGTCGCCGACACGATCGCCGGCACCACGACGCGTTTATTGGCCACCGCGCGCGATCTCGAAGCCGCCGCGGCCGCCGGCAGCCGCCGGCGTCGCTAGCGTTCGCGGGAAGGATCTGACCGCAGCCAGACGCCGTCGAAGAGAATTTCTGCCCACCCGGTGAGATAGACGTTGTCGTCGCGCCACTCGACGCGCTGCTCGCCGCCCGGCGCCGCGACGATCGCGTCGCGCGAGGCGCCGCCGTAGCAGGCCGCGGCGACCAGCGACGCGCACGATCCGGTCCCCGACGACAGCGTCGGCCCGACGCCGCGCTCCCAGATGCGGATCGTCACGCGATCGGGCGCGTCGACGCGCACGAACTCGACGTTGGTCCCCTCCGGAAACGCCGGATGGTGCTCGAGCGCCGCCCCCACCCGGTTGAACCGCTCCTCGTCAGGGATCGCGCCGAGGACGAGGCACTGCGGGTTCCCGATATTCAGCGAGACGACCGAGAGCGGTTCGCCACCGGCCGCGATCTGCAGCTGACGGATGTCGCGCGGCAGCCCCATCGCCGCGCGAAACGTCTGATGCGATCCGCTGCGCGCCGTGCGCACGAGGTACTTGTCGCCCGCGGCGGTGCCGATCGTCACGCCCGCGCCGTTCTCGGGCTGATCGCGCAGCAGGATGGCCGCAAGGCCCCGCACGCCGTTGCCCGACACCTCGGACGGGCTGCCGTCGGCGTTGAGGAGCTGCATCTCGGCGCCGCGCCGCGACGGCGTGTAGAGGATGAGACCGTCCGCACCGATCCCCGCGTGACGGTCGCAGAGCTCGCGCGCAAGTGCATCGTGCGGACCACCGCCGGCGTCGGCGGCGAGCACGTAGAGAAAATCGTTCCCGTAGGCGTGCGCTTTCGTGAAGTTCATTTCGTGCCGAACGCCAGCAGATGCCACCCGAAGCGCCGCACGACGGCGCGCGGCAGCGCGTTGAACGTGCCGACGAACAGGCCGTTGTAGACGGCGCCCTTCCAGCCGCCATGCAGCCGCGACCGGACCGGAAAGCGCTCGGGGACGATGCGCACGTCGCGAAAGGCGGAGAGGAGCCGCCGGAACTCGGGGATGCTGAACTTGAGCAGCACGGGCGCGTCCTCGTGCTCGAGATTCACCTTCATCAGCTTCGACAGCGCGTTCAGCCACGACACGCGGTTGTAGACCTGGAAGATGGCCTGACCGCCCGGCTTCAGCACGCGGCGGCATTCGTCGACGAGCTTCTGCGGGTTCGCCGTGTACTGGACGACGCCGTGCGCGAACACGAGATCGAACCGATCGTCCGGAAACGGCAGCTGTTCGCCGTCGGCCACCTCGAACGTGCCGGCGAGCCCCTGCTGCTCGAAGTTCGCCTTCGCGAGCGCGATCGCGGACGGCGCGAGGTCCACCCCGGTGACGATCGCGCCGCCCCTGGCGAAGCGCGCGAGGTCGACGCCGGCGCCGCATCCGACTTCGAGAACCGTGCGTCCGCGCATGCCGTCAAATGGCACGAGCGCGAGCAGGTGATGCAGTTTCTCGAAATGATACTGATCGAGGTCGTCGAAGAAGCCGCGCGAGCCGACCGGATGGCTGGTGATCTCGAGATCGTGGATGTGATGGTCCCAGTACTCGCGGACGTCCGCGGTCGTTGCCACGACAGAAACTATAGCAGCCGTGCTCCGTTTTCGAGTCTCAGTTTTCGGCCGATAGCCCACAGCGGCACGCCGGACCGGATGACCGAGAAGCGATCGCGGTAGGATCTTCTCCGTGACCCGCGACGTCGACCGCCTCACCGCCCGCACCTACGACGTGCTCATCGTCGGCGGCGGCATCTACGGACTGGCGATCGCGTACGATGCGGCGCAGCGCGGGCTGTCGGTCGCGCTCATCGAGCGCGACGACTTCGGCAGCGGCAGCTCGTTCAATCATCATCGGACGATTCACGGCGGGCTGCGCTACCTGCAGCACCTCGACGTGCGGCGCGCGCGCGAGTCGGTGCGCGAGCGGCGCACGATCGCGCACATCGCGCCGCAGACGGTGACGCCGATGGCGTTTGCCGTGCCGCTGTACCGATCGCTGACGCGCGGCAAGCTCGCGATGCGCGCCGGCTTCCTGCTCGATCGAGTCGTCGCCTTCAACCGCAACGGCGGCGTGCCGGCGACGCATCGCCTGCCGGCGGGCCGCGTCGTCTCGCGCGCGCGGGCGATTCAGGACTTCCCCGGCCTCAAGCGTCACGGCCTGACCGGCGCGGCCGTGTTCTCGGACTACGTGACGCTGGAGCCCGACCGCCTGACGTTCGGGTTCGCGCGCGCGGCGCACGAGCACGGCGCCGTCCTCGCGAACCATGTCGAGGCGCTCGAGCCGCGTGTCAGCAAGCGGCGGGTCGTCGGCGTCATCGCGCGCGACCGCCTGAGCGACCGCACGGTCGAGGTCGCCGCGATGCTGACCGTCAACGCGACCGGCTCGCAGGTGGATCGGCTGCTGACGCCGCTCGGCATCCCGTCCGGCATTCCGATGCTGAAGGCGATGAACCTCATCACGTCGCGCGATGCCGGCGACGTCGCGCTCGGCGGACGCTCGCCCTCCGGCCGAAACCTGTTTCTGGTGCCATGGCGCGAGCGCGCGATGTTCGGCACGTGGGAGTCGCCGACGACGATCGATCCGGGCGACAGCGCGGTGCACGAAGCGGACGTCGCCGCGTTCCTCGCGGAGTTGAACGAGGCGTACCCGGCGCTCGACCTCGCGCCGAAGGACGTCACGTTCGTCCATCGCGGCGTGGTGCCGGCCCGTGTCCACGACGACGGCCGGGTGTCGCTCGAAGGGCGCGATCTCGTGCTCGATCACCTCGACCGCGGCGTCGACGGCCTCGTGAGCGCGATTGGGACGAAGTACACGACGGCGCGCGGCGTGGCGGAGCGCGTCACCGACCGGATCTTGTCGCGGCTGAAGAAACCGCCGGTCGCGTGCCGGACCGCAGTCGTGCCGCTGCCGGGCGGATCGCTCCGCGACGTGGGGCTCGTCATCGCGGACGCGCGCCGGGAGCACGATGCGGGCCTGCCCGCGGACGCGATCCCGCATCTCGTCGCCGCGTACGGGTCGCGCTATCGCGAGGTGCTGCAGATCGCGGACGGACAGCCCGACCTGCGCGCGCGCGTCGGCGACGGATCGCCGGTCATCGGCGCGCAGCTCGTCTGGGCGGCCCGCAAGGAGATGGCGGTCACGCTGGCCGACGCGGTCGTCCGGCGGACGCCGCTTGGCGCGCTCGGCTATCCGGGCGACACGGCGGTCGCGCGCGCGGCGGCGCTCGTCGGCGCGGAACTGGGCTGGAGCGACGAGCAGCGACAGCGCGAGATCGATCGGCTGCGCGCGTTCTACGGCAGCGTGAACGCGTTGAAGACGTAAGTGAAGCCGGTCGTGAAGCCAATCGTCGGATCGATCGGCGTCAGCCCGAAGTACACGCCCGCGTCGACACGCCAGGCGCCGACCGTATAGCGTCCGCCGAGCTTCAGAATCCCGCGCGTTTCGGTCCCCGGAAACGGCTCGCCGCTCCGCACCGACACGCGTCCGTTCACCTCGCCGACGACTTCGGTCTGCTGCGTCACGGCGCGCGCGAACGATCCGCCGTAGGTCAACACGTCGTTCTGGCGGTTGCCGTTGGTCGGGTCGGACATGATCCCGAAGCCGACGTTGGCGACGACCCGCACCGACTGCACGGTCTTGGCGCCGAGGAGCGAGCCGTAGAAGTCCATCGTGTCGGTGCCGAGTCCGCTCTCGTTCGACGCGTTGGGCAGTTTCGTCGCGAACCGAATGCCGAGCGCCGGCCGCCCGGCGGCTTCGGGCACGAGGCGGATCTTCATCCCGACGTAGGTGTCTTCCCAATCGTGCGTCGAATCGCCGGTCGCGGTGACGAGGTTCGCGAGCGGCGCGCCCAGATCGCGGTCGGTGATCGAGAGCAGATCGTGTCCGCCGTCGATCTGCACCTCCGCGATCGAGCTGACGCCGACGCTGATGCCAATCGTCGGCACGCGCCAGAGATTCCCTTTCAGCCCGGACACGGTGTAGGTCATGTCCTTGGCGCCGTCGATGCCGCCTTCGATGAGGACGCGCCCCGCGCCGATCGTCTCGGGATCTTCGGTGACGAGCGGCCGCTGCTGCGCCCACGCCGGTGCCGCGAGCGCCAGCACCACAAGAGCGGTGCGAAGGGCGTGGAACGAAGTGCGAAGTGCGGGCCGCATGGGTTTCAAAGCGTTCTCCTGCTGTCGAGTATGACCGTCACCGGTCCGTCGTTGACGAGCGACACCTGCATGTCTGCCTGGAACACGCCGGTTGCCACGTCGAGGCCGGCGTCTTCGAGCGCGCGCACCACGGCGTCGTAGAGCGGCCGCGCCTCGTCGGGCGGCGCCGCGGCATCGAACGACGGCCGGCGGCCTTTCCGGCAGTCGGCCGCGAGCGTGAATTGCGACACCACCATCACGCGGCCGCCGATCTCTTCGACGGAGCGGTCGAACGCTTTGTTGCCGTCGGGAAAGAGACGGAGCTCGCGGATCTTGCGCGCAATGTAGTCGGCGTCGGCGGGACCATCTCCCCGTTCGACGCCGACGAGCGCCAAAAGGCCGGGACCGATCGCTGCGGTGTGCGCGCCGGCGGCGACCGAGGCGGATGACACGCGTTGGATGACGGCGCGCACGTCGGCGCAGGTCCGGCTACAGCCGGACACTACGTACATCGGCGCTGTCGTACGTAGGGTCCGCCTTGACGCGGACCCGCAGATCCGCCGGTGGATTGAGGCGCGTGTCGAGCAGATGGCGCGGCGCGACGTTGCCGAGCGCCGTGAGCATCGAGTTCTTGACGCCGGGATGCTCGCGCTCGAGTTCCATGAGGAGACGCTTCGTGCGCTGGCGCTGGAGGCTCAGGTCGCCGCACGCCGGGCAGCAGCAGCCGATGATCGGCAACTCGCGCTCCTTCGTGTACGCGCGCGCCTCGTCTTCGCCGACGTAGACCAGCGGCCGGATCACCACGTGCGCCCCATCGTCGGACACCAGCTTGGCCGGCATCGCCTTGAGCGCGCCGGCGAAGAAGAGGTTGAGGAGCAGCGTTTCGATGAAGTCGTCCGCGTGGTGACCGAGCGCGATCTTCGTCGCGCCGACCTCCTTCGCGATTCGATACAGGACGCCGCGCCGCAGGCGCGCGCAGAGCGAACAGGGCGTCGCGCCGTCCTCGAGGAGGTCGTCGATCGTCTCGCCGATGCCGGTGTGCTCGATGCGGTAGGTCCATCCGCGCGCCTCGCACGTGCGCGCGATGAGGTCGTGCTTGTATTCCTTGTAGCCCGAATCGACGTTGACGGCGACGAGCGAGAAGCGGATCGGCGCGCGCTGACGCAGGACGTCGAGTATTTGCAGCAGCGCCCAGCTGTCCTTGCCGCCCGAGAGGCCGACCATCACGCGATCGCCGTCCTCGAGCATGGCAAAGTCGACGATCGCTTTCGTCGTCCGCTTGGCGATGCGGGCTTCGAGTTCAGACGTGTATGGCATCGGTGGTTGGTGCGGCCTATCCGCCGGCGATCCGCGGGACCAGATGCACGTCGCTGTCGGCGCGCAGCGGCTGGTAGCCGGGATCGGCGTAAATGTCGCCGTCGACGGCGACGGCGATGTCGTCGAGCTGATCGGCGAGCTGCGGGAAGCGGCGGCGCAGCTCGGCCAGCATGTCGGCAATCCGCGGCGCGTCGATCGCCACCGACTCGACGCCGCCCGTGAACTGCGCGAGGCCGCTCGGTAGATGGACGATCGCCACGTCACGCGCCTACGGCCACCGCTTCGCGCGCGGCGATGTGTTCGAGCACGCGCGGCGGCGACATCGGCAGCTGCGTGAAGCGCACGCCGGTCGCCGATCGCATCGCGTTGGCGACGGCGCCGAGCGGCGGCACGATCGGCACTTCGCCGACGCCGCGGACGCCGTACGGATGCAGCGGGTTCGCGACTTCGATGATCACCGTGTCGATGAACGGCAGATCGGACGCGACCGGCATCCGGTAGTCGAGGAAGCCGGCGTTTTCCATCACGCCGTCGCGGTTGTAGACGTATTCCTCGTTCAGCGCCCAGCCGATGCCCTGCGCCGCGCCGCCCTGCATCTGCCCTTCGACGTAACTCGGGTGAACGGCCTTGCCGACGTCCTGCAAGGCGGTGTAGCGGACGATGCGGCTGCGGCCGGTTTCGGGATCGACCTCGACGTCGCAGATGTGGCCGCCGAACCCGGGGCCGGCCATCGGCGCGTACAGCGACGCGCGGCCGACGATCGGTCCGCCGGTGTGCGTCATCTTCGCGGCGACTTGCGCCACGCTCATCGGCTGCGCGTCCGCGCCGCTCTTGGTCTCCTTCGCGCCGGTGGGCGGAATCACGCGCCCCTTCTCCCACGCCACCGCGTCCGGCGACACGTTCCAGATCTTCGCCGCGCGGCGCTTCAGCTCTTCGCGCACCTCCGCGGCGGCATTGATCACCGCCATGCCGGTCGCGAAGCAGACGCGGCTGCCTCCGGTGACGTCGGTGTAGCCGGCCGTATCGGTGTCGCCGACGCTCGGACGCACGCGGTCGACGTCGATGCCGAGCTCTTCGGCGACCATCATCGCCTGCGCCGCGCGCGTGCCGCCGATGTCGGGGTTGCCGGTGACGACGGCGGCGCTGCCGTCGGCGCCGAGCGTCACGGTGGCGGCGGAATTCATGCCGCCGTTGAACCAGAACCCGAGCGCGAAGCCGCGCCCCTGATTCGGTCCGAGCGGCGCGCTCCAGTGCGGGTGCGTCTTCGCCGCCCGCAGCAACGTCTTTAGTCCGATCGGACCGAATTTCGGCCCATAGGCCGCCTGGTCGCCTTCGTCGACGGCGTTCTTCAGACGCAGATCGATCGGATCCATCTTCAGCTCGCGGGCGAGCTCGTCGACAACCGATTCGACGGCGAACATCGCCATCGGCGATCCCGGCGCCCGGTACGCCGCCACCTTCGGCTTGTTGACGACGACGTCGTGCGCCTCGATGAAGAAATTGGGGATGCGATACGGCGCGAGCGCGCACATCGCGCCGGCGCCGACCGGCGATCCGCGAAACGCGCCGGCTTCGTACCACAGCGACACTTTCGCCGCGACGATCGTGCCGTCCCGCTTCGCGCCGATCTTGACGTGCGTCTTCGTTCCCGACGTCGGTCCCGTCGCGCGGAACACCTCGTCGCGCGTCATCACCATCTTCACCGGCCGGTGCGCCTTGCGCGACAGCGCGAGCGCGATCGGTTCGAGATAGACGACGATCTTCCCGCCGAAGCCGCCGCCGATTTCGCTCGGGACGACCTTCACGTGCGCGGGATCGAGGCCGGCGATGGCCGCGCTCGCGTCGCGCACGACGAACGGTCCCTGCGTCGTCGCCCAGACGACGGCGCGGCCGTCCTCGCCGCAGCGCGCGATGCAGGCGTGCGGCTCGATGTAGCCCTGGTGCACGGTCGGCGTGCGGAACTCGCGCTCGACGACGACGTCGGCGGCGTCGAAGCCGGCGTCGAGATCGCCGCGCTTGAATTCGTAGCGCGCCGCCAGGTTCGTGTTCGTCTTCGGCCCGATCGCGGCGCCTTTCGTGACGAGATCGTCGTGCAGGATCGGCGCGCCGGGCGCGAGCGCCTCGTCGACCGTCAGCACCGGCCTCAGCACGTCGTAGGTGACGACGATCTTCGACGCCGCCTCTTTCGCGATGTCGAGCGTCGTCGCCGCAACGGCCGCGACCGCCTGGCCGTGGTAGACGACCTTCGTGCGCGCCAGCATGCTGTGGCTCATGTCGCGCAGTTCGATCGCCGCTTCGCCGAGGGAGATCGACGCGTTCGTGTCCGGCAGCTCGGCGCCGACGAGCACGGCTTTCACGCCCGGCATCGCCTCGGCGGCGCTCGTGTCGATCGAAACGATGCGCGCGTGCGCGTGCGGGCTGCGCAGCAGCGCGCCGTGCAGCATGCCCGGCCAGTTCGCGTCTGCGCCGTAGGCGGCGCGGCCGGTCACTTTGTCGACGCCGTCGTGGCGCACGGGACGCGTGCCGACCACGTCGAATGTGCGTTCGCTCATACGGCGGCTCCCTCGTTCATGACGGCGGCGGCGTCGAGCACCGCGCGGATGATTTTGTCGTAGCCGGTGCAGCGGCAGAGATTGCCGGCGAGCCAGAAGCGCGCCTGTTCTTCGGTCGGGTTCGGATTCGCGTCGAGCAGCGCCTTCGCGGCGATGATGAAGCCGGGCGTGCAGATGCCGCACTGCAGCGCCGCGTCCTCGAGAAACACGCGCTGGATCGGATGCAAGGCGTCGCCGGTCGCGAGCCCTTCGATCGTCGTCACCGAGCGCCCCTGTGCTTCGGGCGCGAGGACGAGGCACGCGGGCACCAGGCGCCCGTCGAGCAGCACGGAGCAGGCGCCGCAGTCGCCAGTCGCGCAGCCTTCCTTCGTGCCGGTCAGGCCGAGACCGTTCCGCAGCGCGGACAGCAGCGTTTCATGACCGTCGCAGAGGAACTCCGTCGGTTCGCCGTTGATCGTCGTTTCGATGTGCAGCTTCATCGGTTCTCCGCCCGCGCCGCCGCGATCTTCACCGCGCGCCTGACCAGCACGCCGGCCACCTGGCGGCGGTACGCCGCGGTCCCCCGCTTGTCGTCGATCGGCTTCGCCGCGGCGCTGGCGGCGTTGGCCGCGGCGCCGAGCGCCGATTCGTCCAGTTTCGTCCCGACGAGCGCCTGTGCCGCCGCCGGCACGAGCCGCGCCGTCGGCGCGACGGCGCCGATGGCGACGCGCACAGCCGTGCACGTGCCGCCCGCGTCCAGCGTGACGCTGGCCGCCGCGCCCACCACCGCGATGTCCATCTCGCTGCGCGGAATGAGGCGCAGATACGCGTCGGCGGTCCGCGGCGCCGGGCGCGGCACGCGGATCGCGACGAGCAGTTCGCCGCGCGCGAGCACCGTCTGTCCCGGGCCGACGACGAACGCGTCGACCGGTACCGTGCGTTCGCCATTCGGTCCGGCGATGACGCACACGGCGCCGTTGACGAGCAGCGCGCATGTCGTGTCGGCTGCCGGCGACGCGTTGCACAGGTTGCCGCCGACCGTTCCGCGTCCCTGAATCTGCGTGGACCCGATGAGGTGCACCGCCTCGGCCAGGCCCGGCCAGATGCGCCGCACCTCGGCCTGCTCGGCGATCGCGGCCGCGCAGACCGCCGCGCCGAGCCGCAGGCCGTCGCGGTCGATCGCGATGCCGACGAGATCCGGAATCCGTTTGACGTCGACGAACGCGCTCGGCGTCCGCACGCCGGCGCGGAACTGCACGAGCAGATCGGTGCCGCCGGCGAGAATCTTCGCGTCGGGATCGGCCTGGATCAGCTTCACCGCGTCCGCGATGGTCGCGGGCGCTTCGTACCGAATCGAAAGCATTCCCGGGATCATAGCAGCAGCTGACGCACGGCGGCGTCCCACGTGATCGACGCGGCGCGCGCGGCGGCGGCGGCGCCGAGCCGGCTGGCGAGCGCGGCATCGTCGGCCAGCCGCGCCAGGGCGATCGCGATCGAGGCCGGCGTCGGATCGCAGATGACGCCCGTCCGATCGTCCTCGACGAGCTCCGCGGGTCCGCCGCTGTCGCGGCACGTAATCACCGGCTTGCCGGACGCGAACGCCTCGATCGTCACGAATCCGTAATCCTCTGCGAACGGCACGAACGCGACGGCACGGCATCCGGCCAGTGCGCTCAGCATCGCCGCATCGTCGACGCGGCCGGCGAACTGGACGCGGTCGGCGACGCCGAGCCGCGCGACGAGCGCGCGCAGGGCACCCGCCTGCTCGCCGTCGCCGGCGACGAGGAGGCGGACGTCGCGCGCGGGCAGCTCCGCGAGCGCGCGGATCAGCAAGTCGACCCGCTTCAAGGGATCGAGGCGCGACACCGTGAAGACGTAGTCGCCGTACGATTCGCAGCGGTAACCGTCGAGCGGCGCCGGCGGATAAACGACGTCGGCGCGGATCCGAAAGTCGCGCGCGAGGCGCTGCTGAATCGTCCTGGACTGCGCGACCACGCGCGTCACGTTGCCGCGCAGCAGGCGACCGTCGACGCCGTGCAGGATCGCGCGGCGGACGCGCTCCTTCGTGCGGTTCTTCCACGAAATCGACGCCGCGAACCGCGGCCACAGGTCGTAGTACTCGCGCATCGTGTGGTTCAGCCAGCACACGTGCCGCGGGTGGCGCACCGCGAAGCTGGGGTATCGCAGGCTGATCACCTGATCGAAGCGCGACACGTCGGTCCGCCGGGCTGCCGCGTAGCTGCGCGTCAACTGGCCGAACCCGTAATCAGGTGTGGTGACGAGATCGGCGTCGTGTCCCGATCGCCCCAGCGCGCGGACGAGCGCGCGCGCGATGACGAGGTGTCCGCCTTCGACGCCCGGCGGAGTCGATGTGACGACGGCGACGGTCAAGGTTCGCGGGTTCTCGGGGTGCTCACGGTTCTCGCGGTTCTCACGGTTCTCGGGTGCTCACGGTTCTCGGGGTTCTCGGGTTCTCGGGTGCTCACGGTTCTCGGGTTCTTGACGAGACGACCCGCGCGGGGATGCCGACCGCGATCGCCGCTGACGGCACCGAGTCGCGGACGACCGCGCCGGCGCCGACGACGGCGTCCGCGCCGATCTCGACACCGTCGAGAATCTTCGCGCCGGCGCCGATCCACACGCCGTCGCCGATCGTCACGCCGGCCGAGACTCGGCGCTGATCGAGCACGGCCGCCGACGGATCCGAGAAGTCGTGATCGCCGCCGATCACGTACGCATACGCGGCGACGAGCACGCGGCGGCCGATCGTCACGCGGCTGGCCGAAAAGATCTCGCAGTTGAATCCGATATTGGCGCCGTCGCCGAGCTCGATGTCACCGTTCTTGCACGACAGGATCGTGTTGCGCCCGACGAAGACGCCGTCGCCGATGCGGATGCCGGCGTTGGTGTCGCCCTTCGCGTCGAGCAGGCAGTTGTCGTCGACGACGACGTTGCTGCCGATGTGAATCTTGTGCGGATGCCGCAATACCACGTTCTGGCCGAAGACGACGTTACGGCCGCACGATCCGAGGAGCAGCGGATAGAGCGCCTTGCGGAGCGCGAGGCCGAGCGCGCCAGCGCGCGCCTGCGCGAGGCTGACGACGAGCTCGTGCTTCACGAGCGCGGCCCAGCCGGGGCGGCCGACCACGAGCGCCGAGTACTTCGCGCGCCCGCTCGTGCCCGGGGCGAAGAGTTGATCCTGCGCGCGCGGGATCGTCGCGTCCGAAGGTTTCACGTCAGAGCCAACCATGCGTGCGGTACCAGTCCAGCGTCCGCCGGATGCCGTCGCGCAGCGTGACGCGCGGCGCGTAGCCGATCTCGGTCCGCGCGCGCGTGATGTCGAACGCGCGGCTCTTGGTGAAGAAGTCGACGCGGCGCCGGTAGATCGGCGGCTCGATGCCAAGCGGCGCGCAGATCGCCTCGCACGCCGCGCCGGCGATCCACACCGGCCACACGGGCAGATGCAGCCGCGGCGCCGGCACGCCCGCCACCTCCGCCACCGTCGCCACCAGCTCGTTCAATGTCGTCACTTCCCCGCCGGCGAGGATGTAGGTGCGATGCGCGGCGGCCGGATGCTCGCCGCACAGGCGCAGCCCCTCGACGAGATCGTCGATATGCGTCAGATGGTAATAGATTTCGCCGCGGCCGAGCGTGATCCACCGCCGCCGGGCGACGCCGCGAAACAGCTTCAGCAGCCGACGATCGCCCGGGCCATAGATGCCGGTCGGCCGCGCGACGACGACCTCGATGCCGAACCGCGACGCCGCCTGGCGCGCGAGCGTTTCGCCTTCGAGTTTCGTCACCTGATAGATGTCGCCGGGCGCCAGCGGCGCGTCCTCGTTGGCGGGCGGATGCGCGATGTCGCCGTGGACGCCGACCGTGCTGCAGTGCACGACACGCCGGGCGCCGGCGCGCGCGGCCGCTTCGACGATCCGCTCGGCGCCGCGGGCGTTGACGTCGCGGTACACCTCGTCGGGCAGACCCGCTTCACGGTACATCGCGGCGATGTGATACACGACGTCGACGCCGGCCGTCGCTGCCAGGAGCGACGCGGGATCGCGCAGGTCGCCGGCGGCGAGCGCGATGCCGGCGGACGCGAGGTCCGCCGCGCGCCCCGGATGGCGCACGAGCGCGCGCACCTGGTCGCCGCGCGCCGCGAGCGCCCGCGCGAGATGGCCGCCGGTGAAGCCAGTGGCGCCGGTGACTAGGACGCGCATCGCTCGGCGACGAGCGACACGGGCGAGCCGAACGGCTTCAGCAGGCCCATCCGGTCGAGCAGATGTTCGGTCTTCTGCGTGAAGCGCCGCGATCCGATCGCCTTGTGCAGCGCGATCGGCAGCACGAACTGGCGGTGCACCGAGCGGACGCGGAATCCCGATCGGTGGAAGGCGTCGCAGATCGCGCGATGAGTGAAGACACGATACGCCTCCGTCGGCACGCCGACGGCGTGCACCGCGCGCCGCGCCAGCGACTCGAACAGCGCGACGCTCGTCGCCGATGGATAGTCGACGATGACGAGCTGATCGGCGACGCGGCACAGCTCCGAGACGACCTGCCGCCACCGCGGCGTGTGCATCAGCACGCGCAGGCAGCAGACGACGTCGAAGCTGCGGTTGGGACAGTCGAGCGCGTGCGCGTCGCCGACGCCCCAGGTGACGCTGTGAATCCCCTGCTCCTCGGCGCGCGCGCGGGCCACCGCGAGCATCTGCTCGGACGCGTCGATCGCCGTCACGCGCGCGCCGCCGTGCGCAAACAGCAGCGCCGCGCGGCCGGTGCCGGTGCCGACGTCGAGGATGCGGCGATGCTGGATGCGCCCGACGAAATCGGAGAGCGTCTTGGCCTGCGAGGCGGCGACGAGCGTGCCGATCGGTCCGCCGAAGCGCAGGTCGTCGAACGTGCGCGCGGTCTTCGCGCTGGCGTAGTGCGCGTAGCTGTAGTGATCCGCGGGGACCTGCTGGCTCACGCGACGTCCTTGGTCACCGCCCGCCCGGAACTCGTCGACGGGCGCGCGACGGGCGTGTCGAAGAGCGCCGCGCAGGCCTGGCGCGTCTTCTCGAGATAGGCCTCGTAACTGTACTTCGTCTCGGCGAGCGTCCGCGCCTGGCGCCCGATCGCCGCGGCGCGCGCGCGATCGACGAGCGCCGACACGATGCCGGCGGCAAACGCGTCGGCCGTCGCGTCGGTGAGGATGGCGGTGTCGTCGCTCAGGACCTGCGTGTGCGTCAGCAGCCGCGTGGCCACGATCGGCTTGCCCGATCGCAGGTACTGATAGATCTTCAACGGCGTGTTCGTCCCGCGCGATCGCGGCGACACCAGGACGTCGGCCGCGGCGAGGTACGCCGGGATCTCGGACGCCGGACGTTCGCCCGCGAAGATCGTCGTCTCCTCGACGCCGGCGCGGGCCGCCGACGCGCGCGCCGCGGCGATCTGCACCGGCTTGCCGCCGGCGAGCACGAGCCGCGTCTCGGCGGGACACGCGCGCCGCGCGATCGCCCAGCCGTCGAACAGGAGATCGAGTCCCTGGTAGGCTTCGAACGTTCCGGTGTAGAGGACGAGCGGCGTCGTCTCCCCGACGCCGAGCGAGCGCCGCACGGCCGCGGCCTGATCCGGCGCCGCCGCGTCTTCGACCGAGCCCGGCGCGTTCTCGATGAGGATGGTGCGCGCCGACGGCGCGATCGCGCGCACCGTCTCCTCGAGCGACGGGCAGATGACGATCACGGCGCGCGAGCGGCGGATCATGAAGCGCTCGAGCGCGCCGAAGATCGCGCGCAGCAGCCGCGATCCGCTGAAGGCGAAGTTCGTCAACTGCTGCGGCAGACTCGAGTGCATGTCGTAGAGATGCGGCACGCGCAGGATGGCCGCGAGCGCCGCGCCGATCGCGCCCCCTTCTTCGTGCGAGTGGATCGCGTCGTAGCGCCGCGAGAGCGCGCACCGCACCACCGTGAGCGTCAGCAGCAGGTCGAGCGGGATCTTCGCAAGCGACGGTCCGATCCGCACGTGGTCGACCAACGGCGGCTTCAGGCTGCGGACGATGCGCAGCCCCGGCATCGACACCGGCTGGCCGAACGGGTACGTGACGAGATCGATCTCGTGTCCCAGGGCCGTCAACGCGCGGATACGATGAAACTCGCTGAAGGGCGTCCCGCGCGGTTCGAAGAACGGCTCGGGCGCGATCATCAAGATGCGCAAGGGTTCCTGTGATTTTCGCACAAATCGTAGTACCCTAACGCGTTTCCTTGAGCACCTCTGCTGGGCGTCGGTACGCCATTCTCGCGCTGAAGATCTCGGTCAGCATCATCCTGCTCGCGATTCTGTTTTCCCGGATCGATGCCGCGCGGCTCTGGGCGAGCGCCAAACGCGCGTCGGTCGCCTGGCTGCTGGCCGCCCTCGTCATCTACGTCGTCAACGTCGCCGCGAGCCTGTGGCGGTGGCACCTGCTGCTCGAAGCGCAGGAGACGAAGGTGCCCGCGCGCACGCTGGCCGGTTCCTATTGCGTCGCGCTCTTCTTCAATAATTTCCTGCCGAGCAACATCGGCGGCGATTTCTTCCGCATCGCCGACACGGCCAGGTTCACGAAATCCAAAACGGTCGCGACGCTGGTGATCCTCGCCGATCGCGTGATGGGCGTCATCGCGCTCGTGCTGATCGCGGCGATCGGCGCCACGGTGTCCGGCGCGATTCACCCCGCCGTCGTCCCCATCTGGCCGGTGTGGCTGTGGGCCGGATTCGTGGCGGGCGCGGCCGCGTCGGCGCCGGCGGTGCTCGCGCCAGCCGGCGTCGGGCGCCTGCTCCGCCCGCTGTCGGTGATCCACCCCGAATGGGTCGGCGGCCGCATCGACAACGCGACGATGATCCTGTCGCGGTTCCGCCGTCATCCCGTGCGGCTCGCGCAGTGCTTCGCCGGCGCGGTGTTCGTGCAGGCGACGATGGTCGTGTTCTACTACGCGGTGATCCTCGCGCTGCACGGCGGCACGGCGTTCGCGGATCTCGCCGTGATCGTTCCGATCTCGTTCGTCGTTCAGATGCTGCCGATTTCGGTCAGCGGGTTCGGTCTGCGCGAGGCGACGTTCTCGATCTACTTCGCGCGCATCGGCCAGCCGGTCGAAGCCGCGATCCTTATGTCGCTGGTGGGCCAGGCGCTGGTCATGTTGTTCTCGCTCTCCGGCGCCGCGGTGTACGTGTCGCGTTCACATCACGGCGGGAATCCGACGATCTCGTAGAGCTCCGTCCCTTCGCCTTTGTAGAGCGGCCGCAGATACGGTTCGAGCGCTTTCATTCGCGGCACGACGGTCGCCCACGTGTCGTCGCCGTACCAGTACCGATGGATGATCGCGTAGCGCACGTGCCACGGCTCCAATAATTTCATCGACTCGCGGCTCGGAAACGCGGCGAGCGTCATCACGTGCTCGAGAAAATCCGGCGGCATGAAATCGCTGTATCCGTTGACCAGCGGCATCCAGTGATGCGTCGACTGCAGCATGTAGTACGAATGCCGCGGGAACATCGATTCGAGATACCAGAACGGCATCTCGATGACCGGACCCGGCGGCAGCCGCGCGAGCGCGGTGTAGACCGGCTCGACGTCGGGCACGTCGCGCATCGGCCACGTCGTCGCCAGTTCGCCGGCGGTGACGGCCGCCAGCGCGATCGCGAGTGCGGTCGCGGAGCGCGCGCGTGAGAGCCAGCGCGAGAGCGCGATGCCGGCGAGCACCGTCAGGGCGAGCGTGACGAGCAGCCCGAATCGTGCGGGCGCCCGCATCCACGCGAACACCGGCACGACGTAATAGAGCGCGCCGTAGAAGCGCGCCTGCGGACCGAACGACGCCCAGAACGCGAGCACGGCAAGGCCGCCGTACAGCATCAGCAACTCGCGGCGGTCACGCGCGGCGATCCACGCGCCGGCGACGCCGGCGACGAGCGCGACGAAGCCCGGAAACAGCGACTCGCTCGGGCGCGGAATCAGCGACAGCATCCAGACGTGCGCGTGCGACGAGCTCGCGAGGTACGCGCTCCAGTTCGCCGAGAACGACGCCGCGGCTTCGAGCGAGCGGCCGAAGCCTTCGCCTTGCACTCGCAGGTACGGCAGGAACGCGGGCACGACGATCGCGAGCGAGACCGCCGCGCCGACGGCCAGGCCGATCCAGAATCGGCCGCTGCCCCACAACCGCCTCGTCGTTGCGAGGACGCAGACGCCGTAGCCGACGATCAAAATCGCGAAGATGCCGTAGTAGCCGCAGAAGAGCGCCTGCAGCGCCATCGCGAGGCCGAGCGCCGCCCCGCGGCCCGGTCCCGGGTCTTCGACGAGCCGGTGCAACGCGAGCAGGACGAATGGCAGGCCGCCAATCATCAGCAACTGAATGTGCGAGGTGCGCGCGTACACGTACGGGCAGCACGCATACCCGATCGCCGCGATCGCCGCGGCGCGCGGGTCACCGGCGAGATGGCGGACGAGCAGGTACATGCCGACGCCGCTGATGAAGAAGGCGAACAGCACGGCCGCGTTGTGCGCCGCGAACGGATTGCGCGTCGCCCAGTACACCGGCGCGGCGACGATGCCGGCGCCGAGATTGCTTTCCGAGTACGCGAGCGTGTCGCGATGCGGATAGAAGATGTTCGCGTCGAAGACGTGGGCCGGCGACACGACGATCGCGCGCGCCACCCACGCGACGTTCCAGATCGAAAACTGACCGTCGGCGTTGTCGACGCGGCCGAGCGAGCCGAGGTGAACCGCGAGCGGAAACGTCATCGCGATCGTCAGCGCCGCGGCGGCGACGAGGACGAGGGCGAGCTCGCGGCGCGGGCTCATTGCGCCGCGCGCACCGGGGTGAACGTGATGCGGACGCCCAGGTTCCGTGCGTCCGTCTGCTGCGGATCGAGCAGGCGCGGCGTAAACGCTTCGGTCGAGCGCGCCGACAGCAAGTACGCGTAGCTGCGGTAATCGCGCACGCCCGACGCGCGGACGTCGAACGTCACCGCTTTGCCGCGCTGGACCGGCACGGTCACCTGCCCCGCGCCGGCCGAGACGATGAACGTCGTGTTGATCGGCGAGCTCGCGGTGATCGTCAGGTGATCGATCGGCCACTCGCATCGCATCAGGATGTCCGCGCGGCCGTCGCCGGCGATCCACAGATACTCGTTGCCGTGTTCGTCCGGCGGTTCGGGGTTGTAGGCGTGTTCGTCGAGGAAGTACAGCAGCACGTCGTGGAACCACGAGTGCGCGCGCGCGCCTTCGAGCATGATCGGCAGGTCGTTCGCCATCGTGATCTCGACCGGCAACCGGCGCGCGAAGCCTTTCGCGGTGATGTCGTTCGGGTGCTTCGCCGCGCCGAGCGGATCGATCAGCATCTTCGCGGTGAAGAGCGCGCCGCCCAGCCACGCGACCAGGCCCGGCAGCGACGACTGGAGCGGCGGTGTGATGAAGAACAGCGGCGCGTAGAGGCTCATGAAGTAGCGATTGCCCGACGGGCCGCCCCCGCCGCTCCACGTGAACGGCGCGAAAATCAGCAGCGCGAGAGCGGAGCCGGCGACCGCGAGCACGGTCAAGAGGCGCCACGGCCGCGACCGCTCGGACGAGGCCAGCCACAGCAGAGTCGCGACCACGCCGGGGAAAAAGTACGGCACGAACCCGAAGTGACGACCGACGAAGAAGTACTCGACGTTGTGCGACAGGCGGCTCGAGAAATCCGTGAACACGTTCTGCGTGTCCGCATCGTCGGTCGCCATGGCCAGACACCGGGCGGAATCCCACGCGTCGGCGGTGCCGTCGAACGGGAAGCGCGCGACGCACTCGCGCCGGTCGCCCCCCTGGTAGTTGAACTCGCCGGTGATCGCGGCGTTCGCAGCGAACAACGTCGACGCCGCCGCGACGGCGATGATGCCGAACGCGACGCCGCCCGCGAATCGCCGGCGCAGGAATGCCCAGAGGACGGGCGGGGCGACGAGCAACGCGTGCGTCGGCTTCGAATAGGTCACGACGCCGAGCAAGACCGCCGCGGCGACATCCGTCCATCCGCCGCGGAAGAGCGATGCCTGGTCCTCCGGCAACACCTCTTTGTAGAGCCACAAGAAGTACGCGATGAAGACCAGCGAGAAATGAAACATCTCCGGCGTGAGAAAGACGATGTAGACCGGCACGCACGTCGCGCCGACGAACGCGAGCGCGAACAACAGCGAGGCCAGCGGCTTCGATCGCGCGACGAGAAACGTGTACGCGCAGACGCAGACGGCGAACGCGAGCAGCACGTTGAAGACGAGCATGCCGTTCAGCCCAAGGAGGCGCACGAACGGCGCCGCGACGACCGAGTAGATGAACGCCTTGCCGAAATACAGGCGCGTGGGCGACGGGTCCGGCGTCTTGCTCAGATGGACGAACGGAAAGCTGCCGTCGGCGTGCACGCGGAGCCGTTTGCCGCGCTTGAGGAAGATCCCGTCCGGTCCCCAGCGGTACAGGCCCATGTAGCGCTCGAGGTCGTGCCGCTCGTACGCGAGATCGCGATCGTAGGCGACACTGAGCGCCATCATCACGTAGGTCGCTTCGTCGCTCTTGTTCGGGTTGGATTTGACGACGTCGATCGACAGCGCTGCGGCGAGCAGAAGAATCAGCAGCACCGCGGCGACGATTCGCGCCGGGGACACGCGTCACATAATAGAATATTCCTCATCGATTCCCCTATGTCTGCGCGCGTCCCCTTCGCCGAACGAGGCGGTCCCGTCCGCGGTGTGCTCGATCTCGTCACGGGCTGCTACCCCGCCTTTCTCTTCGGCGGATCGCTCGGCGACCAGCTGCCCGTGTTTCACCTTCACGAGGTGACGCGCGAGTGGCTCGAGCCTCGCCTGCACTACCTCGCCGAGAACGGCTACCGCACCGTGACCACCGACGAGATCGCCCGCCTCGTCGTCAACGGGATCCGTCCGGCCGAACGCGCGGTCGCGCTGACGTTCGACGATGCGTGGGCGAGTGCGTATGCGGTGGCGTATCCGCTGCTGAAGCAGTACGGGATGCGCGCGGTCCTGTTCGCGATTCCCGCGCGGATCGCCGACGCCGGCGACGACTCCCCGTTTGTCACCTGGGCGCAGCTCCGCGAACTGCAGTCGAGCGGCGTCTTCGACGTCCAGTCGCACACGCGCACGCACACGATGATGTTCTGCGACGCCGAGATCGTCGACTTCGTGTCGCCCGAATTCGAGCGCGAGCCGCTGCTCAACCGCCCGGCCGACGCCGACGGCCTCGGCACGCCGCTCTACACACGGCGGTCGCGGATGTCCGACGCGCGGCGCTTTCATCCTGACGAGCGCGCCGCGGATCGCTGCCGCGCGCACGTCGCCGCACATGGCGGCGCGGCGTTCTTCACGCGCCCGGACTGGCGCGCCGATCTCCGCCGCGTCGCCAACGGCAGCGGCGGAGCGTTCGAAGACGATGCGACACGCGAGGCGACGATCCGGGCAGAGCTCGCCGACGCGCGCGCGATCCTCAGCGCGCGGCTCGCCGCGCCCGTCACCCACGTCGCGATGCCGTGGGGAATTTCGGGACGCGCCGCCCGGGCCGCCGCCGAGGAGACCGGACACGTGCTCTGCTTCGCCGAGGAGCCGCTCCGGCGCCGCACCGTCCGCGCCGGCGACGACCGCTTTCACGTGATGCGGCTGAACGGCAACTTCATCACCTGCCTGCCCGGCCGCGGCCGCCAGTGGTTCTTCTCCACGGTTCGATGACCTGGCCCGTCGACACCGAAGTCGCGATCGTTGCGCACAACAACCTGACGGCGCTCCCCGACACGATCGCATCCGTGCGCGCCGCGGGCTGTCCGCCCGAATGCATCACGCTCGTGGACGTTGCGAGCACGGATGGGACCGCCGAATGGCTGGTGCGCGAGCATCCGCGGATCCGCGTGCGCCGGCTCGATCGCAACGACGGGCCGAGCCCGGGACGCAACGTGGGGATCACCGAGGCGACGCGGCGCTTCGTGCTGCTGATGGACGCCGACGTGCGCCTCCGGCCCGACGTGGTCGAGCGCCTGCACGCCGCGATGATTGCCGATCCGACGATCAAAGTCGGCAGCCCGATCGTCGTGCACGCGAACCGTCCCGACGTGATCCAGTACGCGGGCGGCGCGCTGCACTTCATCTGCGAAGCGGTCAACCCGTGGCTCGATCGCCCGCTGCGCGATCGCGGGCCGGCGCCGCTCGACATCGGCGCCGCGCCGACGTGCGCGCTGCTGCTCGATCGCGAGGCGGCGATCGACGTGGGCCTCTTCGACGAGCGCTACTTCATCGGCAAAGAGGACGGCGACTTCACGCACCGCATCAAGATGGCCGGCTACAAGATCTGGGAACTGCCGGACGCGATCGTCCTGCACAACAGCCGTCCGCGCAGCGCGTGGCTGTTCTACTACCAGATTCGCAACCGCTGGCACTTCATCCTCAAGAACTACGAGCTGCGCACGATCGTCGCCATCGTCCCGGTCCTGCTGGTGCACGAGCCGGTGCAGTTCGCGATCCTCGTCGCGAAAGGGCACGCGGCGACGTACTTCCGCGCGCTCGCCGGCTTGTTCGCGCTCTTCCCGACGCTTCCGCGCGATCGCGCGCTCGCGCGCCGCATCCGGCGGCGGCCCGACCGCGAGCTGCTCGTCAGCGCGCCGATGATCGTGCGCGACGATCTCGTCGGATCGGGCGTGCTGAAGCGCGCGAAGACGCTGTACGAGCGGACGCTCGACGCCTACTGGCATTTCCTGACGCGGACCGTGCTGCGATGAAGCCGCACGTGCTCGTCGTCACGACCTACTACCATCCCGTCGTCGGCGGCGTCGAAGCGCACGCGCGGCAACTCGTGCGGTATCTGCATACGCACGGGTTCGGCGTGGAGGTCGTGACCAAACGCGTCGGCCGCGAGGACGCCAGACGCGCGCTGATCGACGGCGTGCCCGTGCGCCGCATCGGACCGGTCGGCCAGCGGCGCGGCAGCGGCAAGTGGCTGATGCTGCCAGCGCTCGCGGCGAAGCTGGCGGCGACGCACGCGCGATACGACGTCATCGTGTGCGTCGATTACCGCGGCATCGGCGTCGCGGCGGTGCTCGTCGGCCGCGCGTTCGGCCGGCCGGTCGTCGCGCAGGGCGAGGTCGCCGGCGTGCTGGCGGGCGCGGACCGCGCGTCGACGTCAGGCCTGGCGCCGGAGAGCGTGCTCGTGCGTGCGCTCAAGGCGCCGGTGCGCGCCATCTACAAACGCGCGGCGGCGATCGTGTGCATCGGCCGCGATCTCGAGCGCGAAGCGATCCGTGCGGGCGTGCCGCCCGAGCGCGTCGTCTATCTGCCGCACGGGATCGACCTCACCCGATTCCATCCGCCGCAGCCGGGCGAGCGCGACGCGCTTCGACGCGGGTTCGGGTGGCCGCTCGATCGGCCGATCGTGTTGTTCGTCGGGCGCCTCAGCATCGAGAAAGGGGTGGCCGATCTCGTCGAGGCGTGGCGCCGTGCCGACCGCGGCGACGCGCTGCTCGTGCTGGTCGGTCCCGACATGGTCGGCCATCGATGGGATGCCGGCGCGTCTGCGCGCGCGTTCGTCGAGGCGAACGGCCTTGGCGACTCGGTGCGCTTCGCCGGCGGCGTTGCGGACCCGTCGCCGTTCTATCGCGCCGCCGATCTCTTCGTGCAGCCGTCGCACTTCGAGGCGCTCGGCAACACGGCGCTCGAGGCGATGGCGAGCGGGCTGCCGGTCGTCAGCTCCGGCGTCGGCGGTCTGGCCGACTTCTGCCTCGACGAGCAGACGGCGCTGCTGCACCAGCCGCGCTCGCCGCAGTCGCTGGCCGACGCGATCGGCCGCGCGCTCGCCGACGCGCCGCTGCGCGCGCGCATCGCGTCGGCGGGCCGCGCGCTCGTGTCCGAGCGATTCGAACTGAACGCGCTGATGGCACGCTACGCGGGGCTCGTCGAAGCGGTGGCGCATCACGGATGATCCGCAACTTCTTCTACTCCTCCGTTTCGGCGAGCACGGCCGCGCTGCTGCTGCTGCTCTACATCGCGGCGGCGCGCATGCTCGGCAGCGTCGACGAGCTCGGGAAGTTCTCGTTCGCGCTCCTGCTCGGCGGCGTCTTCGAGACGCTGATGGACTTCGGGCTGCACCAGGTGACGATTCGCGCCGTTGCGCGAGACAAGTCGCGCGCGTCGTTTCTGCTGCACCACACGCTGGCGATCAAACTGCTCTGGGCATCCGCGGCGCTCGTCGTGCTCGCCGTCACCGCCAACGTGCTGCGGCCGCAGTGGGACGTCCGCATCGCCTGCTATCTCATCGGCGGCTCGCTCGTGTTCCGCTCGTACATGTTGACGATCCGCGGCGTGCTGCAAGGGCTCGAGCATTTCGGCTGGGACGCCCTCGTCGTGCTCGCCGACAGGATTCTGCTGCTCGTCATCGGCGTCGCCGCGCTGTGGATGGGCACGGGGCTGCGCGGCCTCGCGATTGCGTTCGTGATCGCGCGCGGCGCCGCGCTGGGGCTCGCGCTCGTCGTCACGCAGACGCGCCTCGGCGGCGTCAGCCTCGCGTACGATGCCGACGTGTGGCGCGAGCTGCACCGGACGGCGCTGCCGCTCGGATTCTTCCTCGTCGTGCTGAACCTGTATTCGTATGTCGACGGCGTGATGCTTGGATCGATGCGCACGGACGCGGAGACCGGCCTGTACGCCGCCGCGTACCGAATCTACGAAGGGTTCACCTACGCGGCGCTGGCGTTGTCGACCGTGCTGACGCCGCGGCTGTCGGCGCTGTTCACGACCGATCGCGGCCGCCATCGCGCGCTCGCGATCGGCGGCACGTCGGGATCGGCCGCGCTCGGCGCGGCGGTCGGGGTCGTCGCCTTCGTCATCGCGACGCCGCTGCTCGTCTTTCTCTTCGGACCGGCGTACGCGGCCGCCACGGCCGCCTTCCGCATCCTCGTCGTCGGGCTGCCGGTCGTCTTCGCGATCTGGATCCTGCACGCGATCGCGATTTCGGTCGATCGCGAACGGCTGCTGTGGCAGACCGGTCTCGTCGGCCTTGCGGTGAACGTCGGGCTCAACCTCTACGTGATTCCGCACTACGGACCGATCGGCGCGGCAGCGGCGACGGTGGCGGGCGAAGTCGTCAGCATGGGCGTGCTCGTCGCCGGACTCCGGAGGCCGCTGTGACGCGCACGAAGTGGGCGCTCTTCGCGCTGCTGTTCGTGTCGTACGCCTACTTCTATCAGGCCGGCGGCTGGAACCAGAACTCGCGGTTCGCGCTCGTGCGCGCGATCACGAAAGAACACAGCCCCATCATCGACCCCTATCACTTATCGACGGGCGACAAGTCGTTCGATCACGGCCACTACTACTCGGACAAGGCGCCGGGCATCGCGCTCGCCGCCGTGCCGTTTGTCGCCGCGGCGCGCCCGATCGCGCGCGCGTTCGGCGTCGACACCGAAGGGTACGCGGGCGTGGCGTTCCTGTCGTATGTGGCCACGGTGTTCACGGCGGGACTCGTCACGGCGATTGCCGGCGTCGCGCTCTACACGTTGTGCGTCGAGCTCGGCGCGAGCGAGGCCGGCGCGCTGTTCGCGGCGATTGTCTTTGGACTCGGCACGCCGATCTGGACGCTGGCGACCATCTTCATTGGCCACGCGTTCTCGGCATCGCTGCTGCTGATCGCGTTCGCCGAAGCGTGCCGCGTGGGCGATGGCGACTGGCGGCACGGCGCGCTGGCCGGCGTCTGTGCCGGCTGGGCGACCGTGTCGGAGTTTCCCGCCGCGATCCCCGCGGTCGTGATCGCGCTCCTCGTCGCCGCCGGCGCGCGATCGCTCGATCGCGGCCGGGCGTTGCGCCTCGTCGGCGCGCTGACGGCCAGTGCGCTCGCCGCCGCGGCCGTGCTGATGATCTTTCAGTACGTCTGCTTCGGGTCGCCGTTCCACCTCGCGTACAGCAGCGAGCAGGGCTACGTCGGGATGCAGCACGGCATCTTCGGCGTCGAGATTCCGAAACTAGTGCGGCTGCGGCGGATTCTGTTCGGCGAGTATCGCGGTCTGCTGCCGCTCGCGCCGATCCTCACGGTGGCGCCGTTCGGCCTCGTCTTCGTGCGGCGTCGCCTGGTGGCGGCGGCGGCCTTCGCGATCGCGGTCTACTACATCCTCTTGAACGCGAGCTACGTCTACTGGGAAGGCGGCTGGTCGTACGGGCCGCGCCACGCGTCGCCGGCCATTCCGTTTCTCTGCATCGGCGTCGCGATGCTGTGGACGAGGGCGCCGCGCCTGGGCCGCGCCGCGCTCGCGATCGTCGGCGCGTACGGCGTCGCGCTGACACTCGTCGCCGTGTCGACGGCGCCGCTGCCGCCGAACAACATCCGCCGGCCGGTCGCCGAGTTGCTCTGGCCCGCGTTCGTCGACGGCGATCTCGCGCTGAACCCGCAGACGTTCGTGTCCGGCGGCGCGAATCCTGATTTCCGCGCGCACACCGAGCCGAAGGCCGCGTTCAATCTCGGAATGAAGATGGGGCTGCGCGGGCTGACGAGCCTGCTTCCGCTTATGCTGGCGTGGGCCGGCTGCGCCGCCGAGCTGCGCGGACCTTCTCGAGCACGATAATCGATCGCATTTCGCAGTGCACGTTCGGATCGTGCCGCCAGCGCTGCACGTGCGTCCGCAGCTCGGAGAGCGCGCGGCGCTCGCGCGTCCGCACCGATCGATCCTGCAGACGCTCGACGATCGCGAGCTCGAGATCCGCGAGCGTCGCATTGCGATCGAACGCGAGAAACGCGCGCTCGTCGTTCAACGGAATGACGTTGACGCCCGGCAACTGCTTCAGCACGCCGCGGTTGACGACGATGAGCGATCGGCCGTTGGCGACGGCGACGAGCTCGGAGTCGGCGCGCGCCGGCTGCGGGCGCGATGCCCCCTTGCGGCTGCGCTCGAAGAGCTTGACGATCGCCCACGCGAGATCCGGGTTGATGCGGCGCAGGCCGCGGACGACCTCCGCCGGCAGCGTGACGGCGACGACCTGACCGGGACGTCCGAACTTCGGCGGACGCCCCCGCTTCGTCGCGCGAACCGCGTGTGCCATACGGCTCTAGAACCTGACGCCGAAACCCGCTCCCGCGCGGCTAATGTTGAGCCCGTCGGACGTGAACACGCGTCCGTATCGGTACTGCAGATCGACCACGAACATCTTGCCGAGCAGCCAGTCGACGCCGATGCCCAGGCTGAGCATCCCTTTCGTCTGGCTGCCCGCGAGGTCGGTCCCGACGGTGACGAAGTCCGACACCTGCCCGCTGGCGACGCTGAAGGTGACGTCTTTCTCCACGCGTGCGGCGCCGCCGCCCACCATCACGTAGGGTGCGAACTTCGACTGGTCGACCGGGAAGTAGTACTTGATGCCGGCGACACCGAACGTCACCGGCTGCTTCACCGAGTAGCTGCCGCCGCCGCCCTTGCTGGTGATGTCGGCCGCGATCGTCTGCGCCGCCGTGCTGAGGCTCGACGGCGTCGTATCGCGCACGTAGCCCGCGTCGACGAACACCTGCAGCCCCGGCCGGACGCGGACGCCCAGCTCGCCGCCGAACGATTGGCT
>Ga0070741_10000747_pt1 | contig 109712 bp, 95 predicted proteins | sample Coa_R1_4_FD_66440 | JGI IMG/M metagenome (GOLD analysis project Ga0070741, IMG submission 66440) | Surface soil microbial communities from Centralia Pennsylvania, which are recovering from an underground coalmine fire - Coalmine... | ecosystem: Environmental > Terrestrial > Soil > Unclassified...
GACCACCGAGATGTTGGTCTTGCGCGAGACCGGGCCCAGCGACGGGGTGTAGTCGACCGACGGCAGCAGGCCGCCCAGGTCGACGTTGCCGAGGTTGAGCTTGGCGTTGAGGATGCCTGCGCGGCTCAGGTCACCGCTCTCGATCGCCTTCTTGAGGATGGCCGCCTCCACCTTGGCCAGCGCGTAGCCGTACATGTAGTAGTAGTCCGGGATCTGCCCGCTGCCGTACTTGGTGGTGTCGGACAGGAACTGCGCCATGCCGGGCACGTTGCTGTCGCCCCACTGCGCCTCGTAGCCCAGCACCCAGACGTTGCCACCGGCCAGCGCCGGGTAGACGGGCGTGTGGTTGGTGTCGGCGATGGTGCCGTTCTTGGTCATCAGGTACTCGGACCAGGCCGGGCCCTGCAGCACCCAGGTCGGCGTGTAGCCGAGGGTGGCGGCGGTGCCGATGATGGTCGCCGCCGGAGTCGGCGTGGCGGTGAGGAAGACGTACTGCGCGCCCGCGTTCTTCATCGCCAGCACCTCGGAGGTGAAGCTGGTGTCGGTGGCGCCGTACGGTGCGCGGGCCACGTCGTCGAAGCTGTACGCGGACTTGGCGGCGTCGTAGCCGCGGATGCCGTCGGCACCGTACTCGTCGTTCTGGTAGATGATGCCGATCTTGGCGCTCTTGTGGCCCTGCTGGTTGACGATGTAGTCGACGCCGTTGGCCACGTCGATGGCGTACGGGGTGCCGATGACCGCCATCACCTTGTCGGTGACCCAGCTCGACGACTGCGTCGCCGCGCCGATGACGATGCCGGCCGAGTCGGCCGCCGACTGGATGGCCAGCGTGGTGGGCGACCCCAGCGACTGCCCGATCATGGCCACCTGGCCGACGATCTCGTTGTAGAACTGGACGTGCATCTGCGGGTTGTACTGGTCGTCACGCTGAACCAGGTTGACCTTGTACCCGTCCAGGCCGCCGTTGGCGTTGACCGAGTCGAAGTAGGCGACCTGCCCGTTGGTGAGCGGCTTGCCGATCAGGGCGACGGGACCGCTCAGCGGTGTGAGCACCCCGAGCGCGATGGTCTTCGCGGTGGTGTCGACGCCGGGGCCGCCCTTGACCGAGCCGCTGCCCGAGTTGGTGTTGTTGCCGCTGCCTCCGGAGCCGCACGCGGCCAGCACCGCGAGCACCCCCATCGCGCCCACGACGCGAAGCCTGGTGTGATGAGCTGTGGACACTGCTTGCGCTCCTCCGTGAATGTGACGACCGCGAACTCTCATGCCGCCGCCGCCGTGGCCGCCGCACGGCGTCGATGCAACAGTCGACCGGCGCGCCGGGCGAGCCCGATCACGCCCAGTGGCTCCACCACCAGGAAGACCACGATGGCGATGCCGTAGAAGATGTGGGTGGCGTCGCTCACCGCCACGCCGCCGCCGCTGCCGCCGTGGGCGAGCAGGGGAAGCGACTGCGCGTAGCGCTGCATCACCGGCTCCAGCCCGAAGATGACCACCGAGCCGAGCAGCGGCCCCCAGATGGTGCCGACGCCGCCGACGATCACCGCGGCGACGAACTGGATGGAGAGGACCAGGCTCCAGAAGTCGGGCTGGATGAAGCTGACCAGCGAGGCCAGCAGCGCCCCGCTGATGCCGGCCAGGAAGGACGAGATGACGAACGCGGAGACCTTCCAGCGGGCCAGGTCGACGCCCATCAGCGAGGCCGCCAGCTCCCGCTCGCGCACCGCCTGCAGCGCGCGACCTGGACGGGTGCGCAGCAGGTTGCGCACGAACAGCATGCCCAGCACCAGGATGACCAGGCCGAGGTAGTAGAACAGCCCGTTCTTGTCGAAGGTGAGGCCGAGGAAGGTCTGCTGCTGGTCGAAGTCGAGCGCGCAGCCGCTGGAGGGACAGGTGAAGGCGAGGCCGAACTGCGGTGCGGGGATGGCCCGTCCCGGCGGCCCGCCGCTCAGCCACTTGAGGTTGTCGAAGAGATGCTGGCCGATGAAGACGATGCCGATGGTGACCACCGCCAGGTAGAGCCCGCGCAAGCGCAGCGCGGTGGGCCCGATGATCGCCCCGCAGATGGCGGCGACGATGCCGGCGGCGAGGATCCACCAGAGCGCCATGACGTGGTACTGCCCGCCCAGCACCGCCGCGGTGTAGGCGCCGACGCCGAGGAAGAAGGCGTGGCCCAGGGAGACCTGACCGGTCAGTCCCGTCAGCACGTTGAGGCCGAGGGCGCCGATGGCGTAGATGACGATGAAGGCCGCGGTGTTGAGCCAGAACTCGTCGACCAGGAAGGGGAAGACGAGCAGCAGCGCGATCACCGCCACGGTGGTGGCGCGGCGCAGCGTGAGCCAGGCGGGGAGGCTCATGCCCGCTCCGCCGGACGGTGGCCGAAGAGCCCGTAGGGCCGCACCAGCAGCACCAGGATCATCAGGATGTAGGGCGCGACGCTGTAGAAGTTCGCGCCGAGCCAGGGCGCGTCGTTGGGCTGGTAGCCCGCCGTCAGCTCCTCGACGAGCCCGATCGTCACGCCGCCGACCACAGCGCCGAGCGGGGAGTCGAGCCCGCCCAGGATGATGGCGGGAAAGGCGCGCAGGGCGATGACGTCGATGCCCGGCGACAGCGAGTTGGGAAAGCCGGCCAGGAAGAACCCGCCGACCGTCGCGACCGCGCCCGCCAGGCCCCAGGCCAGCGCGTGCACGCGTCGTGTCGGCACGCCGACCGCCATCGCCGCCTCCTCGTCCATCGCCGTGGCGCGCATCGCCAGGCCGTAGCGGGAGAAGCGGTTGAAGGCGAAGAACAGCACCAGGATCAGCAGGGTGACGCCGATGGTCCAGACGCTGTCCCAGTTGATCACCACCCCGCCGAGGTGCACCGCGCTGCTCCCCCAGGGGTCGCCGATGCTGCGCGTGCTGGAGCCGAAGAGCGCCGGCACCGTTCCCTCCAGGGCGATGTTCAGCCCGATGGTGATCATCACCACGGTGAAGACGGGCTGGCCGACCGTGAAGCGCAGCACCACCGTCTGGAAGACGACGCCGACGACGACGGTGATCCCCAGCGCCAGCAGCGCCGCCACTACGAAGGGATAGGAGCGGTCGAGCGAGAACCAGGAGACGAGGTAGGCGCCCAGCAGGAGGAACGAGCCCTGGGCGAAGTTGATCACCTGCGAGGCGCGGTAGATGATCGTGAAGCCGAGCGCCACCAGCGCGTAGATGCAGCCCAGCGCGAGCCCGGCGACGAAGAGCTGGAAGAACGTGGTCACGACGCGTCCTCCAGCGCCTCACCGAGGTAGGCGCGGATCACCTGGGGATCGCGCTGCACCTCGGCCGGCGTGCCGACGCCGATGACCCGGCCGAAGTCGAGGACCATGACCCGCTGGGCCACCTGCATCACCATGCCCATGTCGTGCTCCACGAGCACGATGGTCATGCCGCGCTCCTGGTGGATGCGGCGCACCAGCTGGGTGATCTCGCCGCGCTCGGCGCTGCTCATCCCCGCCACCGGCTCGTCGAGCAGCAGCACCCGCGGCTCCATGGCCAGCGCGCGCGCCAGCTCGACGCGCTTCTGGATGCCGTACGGCAGGACCTGCACCGGATAGCCGGCCCACTCCTCGACGCCCGCGAAGCCGAGCACGTCCATCGCCGCGCGCCGGTGCTCGCGCTCCTCGCGGCGCGCGTAGCCGGCGTAGATCCCGCCAAGCAGCGAGCCGCTGCGCATCAGGTGGTGGCGCCCGACCAGCACGTTGTCGAGGACGGTCATGTTGTGGAAGAGGCCGAGGTTCTGGAAGGTGCGGGCGATGCCCAGGCCGGGCATGTCGCTGCGGCGCCGGCGCAGCAGGTCCTCGTCGCGGTACCGGATGCTGCCGCGGGTGGGCCGGTACACGCGCGAGATCACGTTGAACAGCGAGGTCTTGCCCGCGCCGTTGGGACCGATGACGGCGAAGAGCTCGCCCTCGCCGACGTGGAAGTCGACGTCGCTGAAGGCCGTCACCGCCCCGAAGACGAGGGTGAGGCCCTTGGCCTCGAGGACGTTCGACGCCGCGTCGCTCACGCGCTCGCCTCCCGGAAGAGCGCGTCGTCGCCGCGCGCCGTGCCCAGGTACGAGGCGCGCACCGTCTCGTCCGAGAGCATCTCGGCGGTGGGCCCGCTGTGGCGGATGCGGCCCGTCTCCAGCAGGTAGGCGTGGCGGGTCACGCGCAGGGCGAGGGCGGTGCTCTGGTCGACGAGGAGGAGGGCGACGCCCTGGCCGTTGATCTCGCGCAGCGTGTCGCCGATCTGCCGCACCACCAGCGGGGCCAGCCCCAGCGAGGGCTCGTCGAGCAGCAGCATCCGCGGCTGGGCCATCAGCGCCCGGCCGATGGCCAGCATCTGCTGCTCGCCTCCGCTGAGAAAGCCCGCATCCTGGCCCAAACGCTCGCGCAGGAGCGGGAAGAGGGTGAGCACCCGCTCGCGCACCTCGCCCTCGCGGCTGCGGTCACGCGCCGAGAAGGCGCCGGCGCGGAGGTTCTCGGCGACGGTGAGGTCGCGGAAGACGCGGCGGCCCTCCAGCACCTGGGCGATGCCGGCGGCCACCAGCCTGGAGGGGTCGGCGCCGGTGACGTCGCGCCCGTCGAAGTGGATGGCGCCGCGGGTGACCTGCCCGTTCTGGTAGCGGAGCAGCCCGGTGATGGCGCGCAGCAGCGTGGTCTTGCCCGCGCCGTTGGCGCCGAGCAGGCCGACGCTGCCCCCCTCGGGAACCTCGAAGCTCACGCCGTCCACCGCCAGGACGGCCCCCCCGTAGGTGACCGTCAGGTCGGAAACCGCGAGCAGGCTCACCTGCGCCTGTACCCAGACACGGCTTCAGTGCTCCTCCAACCGGTGTCCGTGCACGCTCCCACGGCAAGGCCGGGCCACCATGCCGGGGAGGGACGACACGAACGTTCGGCAGAGTGTACGGCTCTGCAGGGCCGTCTGGGGAGACGAGCACGCCGAGCGCGGGGGCGCAGGTTGCCGCGCACCTCCGTCGTTGGCACAGAGGGGCGGGGCCGTGGAGCAACGAGGGAGACCGTATCCGCATGACCGCGATCAGCCGCCGCCGCTTCCTCCAGGCGGGTGCGGCCGGGGCGGGCCTGGCCGCCGCCATGCCCCGCCACCTGGTCGACGCCCTGGCCGCGCCGCGCCAGTGCGGCAGCCTGGCCGACGTCGAGCACATCGTCTTCCTGATCCAGGAGAACCGCAGCTTCGACTCCTACTTCGGGACCTCGAAGGGCGTGATCGGCTACGGGGATCCCGACGTGCTGCTGCAGCCCGACGGCCTGCCCGTCTTCCAGCAGCCCGGCTACGACGTGCCCGGCTACGGCGGGCACCTCCTCCCCTTCCGCTTCGACACCGTCAGCTCGACGGGCGAGTGCACCAACGACATCACCCACGACTGGGGCCCGCAGCACCAGGCGTGGAACGGCGGCGCCATGGACGGCTTCGTCCGCGAGCACATCGCCAACGACCCTGTCAACGGGCCGCTCTGCATGGGCTACTACACGCGCGAGGACCTGCCCTTCTACCACGCGCTCGCCGACGCCTTCACCATCTGCGACCGCTACCACTGCTCGGTGATCGGGCCCACCGATCCCAACCGCCTCTACACCATCAGCGGCACGCTCGACCCCGACGGCAAGGGCGGCGGCCCCCACCTCACCACCCTGACCAACCGCCAGCCCGACTTCTTCAAGTACACCTGGCTGACGATGCCGGAGGTGCTGCAGGCCGCCGGCATCTCCTGGAAGGTGTACGGCAGCGCCGACGGCAACTACGGCGACAACGTCCTGCTCTACTTCAAGGCGTACGGGCCCCAGGGCAACGATCCGCAGCTCGCCGCCAACGCCTTCTCGCCGCTCTTCCCCGGCAGCTTCGAGGCCGACTGCGCCGCCGGCACGCTGCCGCAGGTCAGCTGGATCCTCGCCCCGCTGGTGCAGACCGAGCACCCGCCGGCACCGGTGACCTGGGGCGAGTGGGCCACCTGGAAGGTGCTCGACGCCCTCACCTCGAATCCCGCCGTCTGGGAGAAGACCGCACTTTTTGTCACCTATGACGAGAACGGCGGGTTCTTCGACCACGTGCCGCCGCCCACCGCGCCGCCCGGCACGCCCGGCGAGTACCTCACCGTCTCGCCCCTCCCCAGCGACGCCAGCGGCATCGCAGGACCCATCGGCCTCGGCTTCCGGGTGCCGATGATCGTCTGCTCGCCGTTCACGCGAGGCGGCCTGGTCAGCAGCGACGTCAACGACCACACCTCGATGCTGAAGCTGCTGGAGACGCGCTTCGGCGTCACCGCGCCGAACCTCAGCGCCTGGCGACGCGCGACCGTCGGCGACCTGACCGGTGTCTTCAACTTCAAGGCGGCGCCCGACGCCTCGGTGCCCACCCTGCCGGCTCCCTCGCTGGCCGACCAGCGCGTCGTCAGCGAGTGCATCCCCAACGCCATCATCAGCGAGGGCGACGAGTCGCAGGCCAAGACGTACCCCATCCCGCCCAACGCCATGCCGGTGCAGGAGGCGGGCCACAAGCCGCGTCCCAGCGGCACCTGCGGCGCGGGGCACGAGGCCTCGGCCGCGGTGGCGGCGCAGGGCGGCTCCGGCGCCGGCGGCCTGGTGACTGAGCAGTCCGGTGCGGCGACGGTCGCCGCGCTGCCGCTCACCGCGGGCGCCACCTCGGCCGCCGGGGTGGCCACGGTGGGCGCCGCGGCGGTGCTGGCCGGCGTCGGCTGGCTGGCGCGGCGCAAGGCGGAGCTGGCCCGCGAGCGCGCCACGACGGCGGAGGAGCGGGACTAGACAGCGTCTCGCCGGGCGTCTTCCCCGACGTGCCATCATCGACCGGCTGCCCCGTGCGGTTCTCCCGGGGCGCCCGGTTGAGGAGCGAGTCGAGCCATGGACTTCCAGCTGACGTCCGAGGACGCCGCGTTCCAGGAGGAGGTGCGCTCCTGGCTGTCGGCCCATCGCGAGCAGATCGCGCACACCCGCGAGGTCGACTGGGAGGCGGGCGGCGAGGCCTTCGAGCGCTACCGCGACTGGGAGCGCCAGCTCTTCGAGGCCGGCCTGGCGGCGATCGCCTGGCCCAAGGAGTACGGCGGCCGCGGCGCCTCGCTGATGCAGCAGGCGCTGTTCACCGACGAATACGTCAAGGCGCAGGCGCCTGACAGGATCAACCGCCTCGGCCTGGGGCTGCTCGGTCCCACGCTGATGGTCTACGGCACCGACGAGCAGAAGCAGGAGCACCTGCCCCGCATCCTCCGCTGCGACGAGATCTGGTGCCAGGGTTTCAGCGAGCCCAACGCCGGCAGCGACCTCGCCTCGCTGCGCACGCGCGCCGAGATCGAGGGCGACGAGTTCGTCGTCAACGGCCAGAAGATCTGGACCTCGCTGGGCCGCTTCGGCGACTGGATCTTCACCCTCTGCCGCACCGATCCGAGCGCCCCGAAGCACAAGGGGATCTCCTTCATCCTCATCGACATGCACTCGCCCGGCGTCGAGGTGCGCCCGCTGGTGCAGATCGACGGCAGCGCGCGCTTCGCCGAGGTGTTCTTCACCGACGTGCGGGTGCCGCGCTCCAACCTGGTGGGCGCGCTGAACGAGGGCTGGAAGGTGGCCATGACCACCCTCGGCTTCGAGCGCGGCACCGGCCTCGGCTCGCCCGCGGCGTTCAACCGCATGTTCCAGGACGTCGTCGCACTGACGCGGCGCGAGCAGCGCAGCGACGACCCGGACGTGCGCCGCCGCGTCGCCCAGGGCTACATCGAGACGCGCATGTTCCAGCTCAACAACCAGCGCACGCTGTCGAAGCTGAGCAAGGGCGCGCAGGTGGGCTCGGAGGCGTCACTCAACAAGCTGTACTGGTCGGAGATGGAGATGCGCCTGCTGGAGCTGGGGCTCGACGTCCTCGGCCCGCGCGCCGAGGTGGCCGAGGGCCCGGAGGCGGAGCACGGCGGCGAGCTGTTCGGCGACTACCTCTACGCGCGCGCCTCGATGATCTACGCCGGCACCAACGAGATCCAGAAGAACATCATCGCCCAGCGCGTCCTGGGCCTTCCCCGGGAGGCGTAGGGCGTGGACTTCGACTTCAGCGAGGAGCAGTACCTGCTCCGCGACACGGTGCGCGACCTGCTCGGCAAGGAGTCGGCGCCGGCGGCGGTGCGCAAGGCATGGGAGTCGGAGTCCGGGCGCTCCCCTGACCGCTGGCGCAAGCTCGGCGAGATGGGCGTGCTCGGGCTGCTCGTCCCCGAGCAGTACGGCGGCAGCGGCATGGACGAGGTCGACATGGTGCTGGTGCTCGAGGAGACGGGGCGCAGCGTGCTTCCCGAGCCGGTGCTGGAGTCCGCTGCGCTGGCCACGCCGTTGCTGGCGCGAGCCGGCGGCGACGGGCTGAAGCAGGAGTGGCTGCCCAGGCTGGCCGCCGGTGAGGCGGTGGCCACCGTCGGCCTCGCCTCGCAGCCGTACGTCGGCGACGCCACCGCCGACCTCGTCATCCTCGAACGCGACGGCGAGATCCACGCCCTGACCCAGGATCGCGTGACCCTGCAACCGTTGAAGTCCGTCGACGGCGCGCGCCGCATCTTCAAGGTCACCGCCGAGACCGGCGACGACACCAGGATCGGCACCTCGCAGGAGCACGGGCAGTGGCTCTTCGACCACGCGGCGGCGGCGACCGCGGCGCAGCTGGTGGGCATCGCCGGCGCGCTGCTCGACCAGACCGTCGAGTACGTCAAGGTGCGTGAGCAGTTCGGCCGCAAGGTGGGCTCGTTCCAGGCGGTGCAGCACCGCCTCGCCGAGATGCTGCTGCAGGTGGAGTCGGCGCGCTCCGCGGTGTACTACGCCGCCTACGCGCTGGCCAACGACCTGCCCGACGCCTCGGTGGCCGCGTCGGTCGCCAAGGCGGCGGCCAACGACGCCGAGCGCTTCGCCAACCAGAATGCGCTGCAGCTGCACGGCGGCATCGGCTTCACCTGGGAGCACGACCTGCACCTGTGGCTGAAGCGCGGCAAGGCGCTGGAGTGGTCGTACGGCGACGCCGACCTCCACCGCAAGCGCATCGCCGACTGGGTCTACGCGCAGAACGGCGCGTAGCGCCGGGCTACAGCGCCAGCGGCCGGGTCGGCGCCATCACCGCCATCGGGTCCTTCTTCCAGTCGACGCCGGTGTCGACGTAGAGCTCCAGCTCGTTGCCGTCGGGGTCGAGGACGTAGAGCGAGTGGGTGACGGTGTGGTCGCTGGCGCCGACCACGCGAACGCCCGCCTCCTGGACGCGCTTCAGCGCGGCACGCAGCTCGTCGTCGCTGTCGCCCACCTTGAGGCCGAAGTGGTACATGCCGACGCGACGGCCGTGCGGGATGGGCTGCGCCTCCTCGCCGACCTCGATGAGCAGCAGCTCGTGGTGGGTGCGGCCGCTGCTGAAGGCGGAGGCGGGCATGCCGGGCACGTCGGGCACGACCTGGTGCCAGCCGAGGACGTCGCGATAGAAGGCCACCGAGCGTTCCAGGTTGCGCACGTACAGAACGATGTGACCGAGTTCCTTGATCTCCATGCCCGTAGTATGGATCGAGTTCGTCATCCGCTCGCCCGGCCCCTCCGAGGTGGAGCCGGGCTACGCCTTCTCGGGCGCCTCCTCGGGGAGGTCGGGCACCGTCCGCGGCAGGTCGCCGGGCACGCCCGGGTCGACGGGGTTCTCGACGGGCGGGGAGGGCGGCTGGGGGACGGTCGGCGGCTGCGGCTGCTCGACCGGGGTCGAGGGCATCTCGACGGGTGACGGTCCGGGCTGCGGAGTGTGCGCCGTGGGCAACGCGATCGCGTCGAACGCACCGAAGTCAGGCACCATGAGCGCACTCACGTTAGTATGGCGTTCCGCTGACGGTCAACGTGCCAGTCAGATACGGGCCAAAACCCGCTGTCGCCGTGGCAGGGAGGGTCAGGTGGAGCTGTCTGTGGGGACGGGCCAGGAGCACTCCCAGGCCGCCCCCTTCCGGGTGCTCGGGCCCGGCTCGGTGAGCGCGGTGGTGAGCATCGACGAGCACGGGCACGTGGTCGGCTGGAGCCCCGAGGCGGAGGCCGTCTTCGGCTGGACGGCGGACGAGATGCTGGGGCGCAAGCTGTCCGAGCGGGCCATCCCGCGGCGCTTCCGCGCCGCCCACGAGGACGGCCTGCGGCGCTTCCGCGAGGGCGGCGAGCCGGTGGCCACCGGACGCGTCCTCGAGACCACGGCGGTGCGGGCCGACGGCTCCGAGTTCCCCGTCGAGCTGAGCATCTCCCCACCCTGGCCGGCAGCCGGGGGCACCCAGGTCTTCACCGCCTTCGTCCGCGACCTCACCGAGCGCCGGCGGCTGGAGCAGCTCCACCGCATGCAGTACCAGGTCACCCGGGTGCTCACCGAGGCCTCAGGACTCGACGCCGCCGCCCCCGCCGTGCTCGCCGCCGTGGGCAGCACCATCGGCTGGGAGGCCGGGCTCCTCTGGGTGCTCGACCGTGACCACGAGCGGCTGCACCTGCTCACCGTCTGGGCCCGCCCGGGCCTCGACATCGAGGAGTTCACCCGCCAGAGCCGAGCCATGAGCTTCGCCGCCGAGTCCGGGCTGCCCGGCGAGGTCTGGAGCAGCGCGGCTCCGATGTCGGTGACCGACTTCAGCGAGCGGCCCGGGTTCCCGCGAGCACCGGCGGCGAAGCGGGCCGGCCTGCGCGGCGCGGTGGGGTTCCCGATGAGCGGCGCCCAGGGGGTGATCGGCGTCGTCGAGTTCTTCAGCGCCGAGGTGCAGCCGCCGGACGCGCTGCTGCTCACCGCCATGTCGGACATCGGCCACCAGCTCGGCCAGTTCATCGAGCACCGCCTCGCCGAGGAGCTCCTCCGCCGCCGCCTCCACGAGCTCGAGGTGCTGCAGGGCGCCGCCCACGCGCTGAGCGCCTCGCTCGACCTCGACGTCGTGCTCGACGCGGTGGCCCGCTCCGCCGCCGAGGCGCTCGACGCTCCCCGCGCCACAGTGCTCCGCCTCGACGGCGAGGAGCTCGTCATCGCCGGCGAGTACGACGACCAGGGCATGAGCGTGCGCGGACGGCGCTGGCCCATCGCCGACCTGCCGGGCGCCGAGGCGGTGCTGCGCGGCGAGCAGTGGAACGGCTCGCTGGACGAGGTGGGCGCGGCGCTGCGCAGCGTCACCGACCGCACCGGCGTGGCCGCGGTGGCCATGGCCCCGGTCCGCTCCGGCACCGAGCCCTTCGGCATCCTCGCGCTTCTCTCGCGCCGGCCGCGAACGCTCAACGAGAGCGAGGCGCGCCTGCTCGACGGCATCGCCAGCCTGGCCAGCCTGGCCGTGGGCAACGCCGAGAGCTTCCGCCTGGAGCGCGAGCACGGCCTGCGCATGCAGGCGCTGGAGAGCGCCAAGTCCCAGTTCCTCAACCTCGCCTCGCACGAGCTGCGCAGCCCGCTGACGGTGCTGCGCGGCTACATGTCGATGATCGCCGACGGCTCCTTCGGCGACCTGCCCCAGGGCGTGGCCCACATCGTGCCCATGCTCACCGGCAAGCTGGCCCAGATGAACGCGCTGATCGACGAGATGCTCGACGCCGCGCGCCTCGAGGACGACCGCCTGCAGCTGCGCATCGAGCAGGTCGACCTCTGCGAGGTGGTGCGCGAGTGCGTGCGACGCGCCGAGGCCACGCTGCAGCGCAACCAAAGCATCGCCGTCGCCGGCTGCGACGCACCGGTGATCGTCGAGGCGGACGCACCGCGACTGGCCACCGCGCTCGCCAACCTGGTCGACAACGCGGTGAAGTACTCGCCCGCAGGGGGTGACGTCGACTGCACGATGTCGCGCAACGGCACCCACGTGCACGTCGCGGTGCGCGACCGCGGCCTGGGCATCGCGTCCAAGGACATGGAGAGGCTGTTCACCCGCTTCGGGCGCATCGTGACGGCGGAGAACTCGCACATCCCCGGCACGGGGCTCGGGCTCTACCTGGCGCGGGAGCTGGTGCGCATGCAGGGCGGCGACATCACCGTCTCGTCGGCGCCGGGCGTGGGCAGCACCTTCACGCTGTCGCTGCCGCTGCTCGACCCTCGACCCAGATCGTCTGCACGTTGACGAACTCGCGGATGCCGAAGCCGGAGAGCTCGCGCCCGTAGCCGCTGCGCTTGACGCCGCCGAAGGGGATGCGCGGGTCGGAGTGGGTCATCCCGTTGACGAAGACGCCGCCGGTGTCGAGCCGCCGCGCCAGGGCGATGCCACGTTCGACGTCGCGCGTCCAGAGGTTGCCGCCCAGCCCGAACTGGGAGGCGTTGGCGACCTCGACCGCCTGCTCCTCGTCGCGCACGCGCATCACCGCGGCGACGGGGCCGAAGGTCTCCTCGCGGAAGGCGGTGCTCTCGGTGGTGCAGCCGGTGAGGACGGTGGCCTCGTGGTACCAGCCGCGCTCGCCGGTGCGGTGCCCGCCGGCGGCCACGCGAGCGCCCTCGGCCACGGCGCGCCGCACCTGGTCCTCCAGCGCCTCGCGCAGGTCCTCACGTGCCATCGGACCCATCTGCGTCCGCTCGTCGCGCGGATCGCCGACCCGCAGAGCCTTCGCGTGCGCGGCGAGCCGCTCCTCGTACTCCTCGGCGACGGCGTCGACGACGATGAAGCGCTTGGCGGCGATGCAGCTCTGGCCGCAGTTCTGGAAGCGCGACCGCGCGCCCACCTCGGCCGCCCGCTCCAGGTCGGCGTCGCCGAGGACGATGAAGGCGTCCGACCCGCCCAGCTCCAGCACCGTCTTCTTGAGCTGCTCACCGGCGGTGCGCGCGACGCTGCTGCCGGTGGCATCGCTGCCGGTGAGCGTCACCGCGCGGATGCGCGCGTCCTCGATGACGCGCGACACCGCACCGCCGGGGACGAGCAGGGTGCGGAACACGCCGTCGGGGAAACCCGCGCGGCGGAAGACGTCCTCGATCTCCAGCGCACAGCGCGTGACGTTGGCGGCGTGCTTCAGCACCGCGGTGTTGCCCGCCATCAGCGACGGCGCCGCGAAGCGGAAGACCTGCCAGAGCGGGAAGTTCCACGGCATCACCGCCAGCACCACACCGATGGGCTCGAAGGCGACGAAGCTGTCCGGCGAGTCGCTCGGCATGGGGATGTCGCCAAGGAGCTCCTCCGCGTGCTCGGCATAGTGGTCGCAGCAGAAGGCGCACTTCTCCACCTCGGCGCGTGACTCGGCGAGGGTCTTGCCCATCTCGCGCGTGATCACGCCGGCGAGGCGCTCGGCGTCGCGGCGCAGCACCGCCGCCGCGTCGCGCATGGCGTCGGCGCGCTGCGCGAAGCTGCGCCTGCGCCAGTCTGGGAAGGCGCCGTGCGCCTCGGCGACGGCGGCGTCGACCTCGGCGTCCGCCATCGGCTGGAACTCCTCGATCAGCTCGCCGCTGGAGGGGTCGATCGAGCGCAGGGTGCGGGTTGTCGTGGGCATGGCGTTCATGATAGTCGCAGTATCATGTGTGGCTCGGTCCGTCCGGCGACGGCGCCGGAACGGCCGCTGCGGCGCACAATGCCCGCCAGATGGAAGCGATGGAGCAGCGGGACCCCACCGACGTGTCCGGCCAGGACGGCGCCGCGGCGGAGCACACCGTTCGCATCACGCGCGCGGACGTCCTCTGCCTCGGCCCGCTCATCGTCCTCACCATCTTCTCGTGGGTGATGCTCCCCATCGCCCCCTCCCTGCTCGGCCCCCACCCGCTGCTGCTCAGCGCCCTGCACGGCAGCGAGAGCTCCATGATCGCCGCCGGCGCGGCGGCCCGTTTGGGCAACGCGCCGCTCTGGCTGGTCTGCGTCGCCCCCATCGCCATCCTCATGATCCGCGACCCCTTCCTCTACTGGACGGGCCGGCGCTACGGCCGTCGCGCCATCGACTACCTGGCGGCGAACGACCCGCGCTGGCGCAAGCGCTGGGCGAGAGGCGAGCGCTGGTTCCAGCGCTGGGGCGTGTGGGCGATCGCGTTCGGGTACTACATCCCCTTCATCCCCGCCGTGCTCTTCTACCTCGCCGCCGGCGAGTCGCGGATGCGCTTTCGCGTCTTCATCGTCGCCGACCTGGTCGGCACGCTGACCTGGATCGGCATCCACGTCGGCGCCGGCTACGCGATCGGCAAGCCCGCCACCGACCTGGCCAACAGCATCTCTCACTACGGCCTGTGGGCCGCCCTCGGCATCATCGTCCTGGCGGTGGTGTGGTCGGTGTACAGCAACCTGCGCCGGCCCGCGGTCGCCGAGGCGAGGGTCGACTAGACCGTCTCGGCCTCGGCCACCTCGGCCTGCAGCGCCTCGGCGACGGGCGCCGTCCTGCGCCGGATCTCCTCCTTGCCGCGCAGAAGCGAGAGCGGCGCGCTGAGAAACGAGATGGCCGCCAGCACGAAGAGCGTCACGCGCACGCCCGCGATGAAGGGATCGACCTGCGCGTCGCTGAGCCCGGTGGTGACGCCGCTGAAGATCTTGAGCATCACCGCGGTGGGCAGCGCCGAGGTGATGATGGCGAGCACGAAGGCGATGGAGAACATCGAGCCGACGAAGGCGGTCAGCATGCGCACACCCGAGGCGACACCGCGCTGCTCGGGGCGCACCGCCGCCATGATCGAGGACGCGTTGGGCGAGGTGAAGATGCCCGCGCCCATGCCGACCAGGCCCATGCCCACGGCGAGCAGCGGATAGCTGGTGTCGTGTCCGATCACCCCGCCCATCACCGCCAGCCCCACACCGGTGAGGGCGAGGCCGAGCGTCGCCGGGATGCGCGAGCCGATGCGGTCGCTGATCCATCCCGACACCGGTGAGGCGAGGAACATCAGCGCCGCCAGGGGAGTCACCAGCAGTCCCGCGGTGACCGGGTCGCGCTGCTGCGGACCCTGGAAGTAGAAGACGAGCAGGAAGAGCAGGCCCATCCGGCTGGTCGCGTTGAGCACCTGCGAGAGGTTGCCGATGGCGAAGATGCGCGAGCGGAAGAGGCCGAGGTCGAGCAGCGGCTCGGCCGCATGCCGTTCGATGTGGAGGAAGAGCGGCAGGCCGACGGCGAAGGCGACGCCGCCGCCGACCACCTCCGGCTGCGTCCAGCCCAGGATGCCGCCCATGGAGAGGAAGAGCAGGAGGCCGGAGAGTCCGGCGAGGAACACCAGGTTGCCGAGCCAGTCGATGCGCTGGCGGCGAGCGCTGCGCACCGGTTCGCGCAGCACGAGCCACGCCCAGACGCTGCCGACCACAGCCACCGGCACGTTGAACCAGAACACCCACTGCCAGCCCAGCGAGGTGAGCCATCCGCCCAGCACCGGCCCCACGGCTGAGCCGACGGCGACGACCATGCCGTTGATGCCGAGGGCGAGGCCGAGCTGCTGCTTGGGGAAGGCGTCGGTGACGATTGCGCTGGAGTTGGCCACCATCAGCGCACCGCCGATGCCGCCCAGGGCGCGCAGCAGGATCAGCTCCCAGGCGTTGCCGGCGAACCCGCACAGCAGTGCGGTCGCGGTGAAGACGAGGAAGCCGGTGACGAAGAGCCGCTTGCGTCCCCACATGTCGCCGAGGCGGCCCACGGTGAGCACCGCGGCCGTCTGCGCCAGCATGTAGGACAGCAGCACCCAGGTGACGTCGAGCACGCCGATGTGCAGCGAGCGCATCAGGTCGGGCAGCGCGATCACCAGCGTCGACATGTTGAGCGCGGCGAGAAGCGCGCCGAGGCTGGTGCTGCTCAGCGCCCACCAGCGGTAGCCGCGCGTCTCGGCGTGGCCGCGGCCGCCCCGCGCGGTTGCGCCGGCGCGCAAGGAATGCAGGGCGCTCACGGGCGCGCCTCCTGCTCGCGGGCCAGCTCGGCGTCGAGGTGGTCGATGCGCTGCAGCCGCTCCCGGTAGTCGGCGAGCAGCTCCTCGAGGGCGCGGCGCTTGCGCTCGATCAGGGCCAGCTGCCGGGTGAGCACGGCGCGCGACTCGGTGAGCATGCCGCGCTTGGCGGTGGCGTCCCGGCTGGCGAAGTAGCGCTCGCGGATGCCGTCGCGCTCGGTCTCGGCCTCCAGCCAGCCGGCGATCTCGCCGAGGGAGAGGCCGGCGGAGTCCTTGAGGGCGCTGATCCGCTCCAGGCGGGCGACGTCCGCCTCGCTGAAGAGGCGGTAGCCTCCCCCGGAGCGGCCGCTGGGACTGACCAGGCCGAGCTCCTCGTAGTAGCGAATGGTGCGCTTGGTGAGACCGGTGCGCTGGGCGACGGCCTCGATGCGGAGGGCCTGGGAGGTGGGAAGCGGCTCGACGGCTGCCATTCTGGTTCGACAGTTTACGTCAACGTCAATCTTGTGCGTGCTGCCCCAGGCAGGCCCCGGTCGCCGGGGCGACGCGGTAACCTTCGCCGGGCGCCCCTCGTTTCCCGGGCGCAGCAGGCCGGCGTCTGGTGACCCGGCCACGCCTTGGCGGCTCCCCAGCGCCGCGCCGGGCCCCGACGCCCCAGGGCGCTTCCCCAGCCACCTCCCTGAGGGGGATTCCACATCCAGCTCACCGCGGCTCCACGGCGCCGTCGCCGTCGCGCCTCCAGGTACAAGGCCCGCATCGGCTGGCTCACCCCCAAGCGGGCGGCGATCCTCGCCGCCACCGGCATCCTTCTCTTCGCCGGCGTCTACGTCGGGCGGGTCGCCTGGCAGCTCGGCTTCATCTTCCACCGCAACCCCATCGCCGCCATCGGCGACGTGCTGGGCGGCAGCGGCGGGTCGAGCGTCGGCCAGAAGGCGCAGAGCCTGCAGCGCATCAACATCGCCTTCTACGGCTACGGCGGCGACGGACACGACGGCGCCTACCTCTCCGACTCGATCATGGTGGTGTCGATCCAGCCGGAGGCGTCGGGACCGCCGCAGGTCGCCGAGATCAGCATCCCGCGCGACTGGTACGTGCCCATCGACCTGGGCAACGGGACCACCTACCACGGCCGCGTCAACGAGGCCTACTCGGACGGACAGACCAACACGTATCCCAACCGGGCCGCGCAGTTCAAGGGCGACACCGGTGGGGGCGCGCTGGCCGACGCCACCCTCGAGTCGCTGCTGGGCATCCACATCGACCACTTCGTCGGCATCGACTTCCACGCCTTCCAGTACGCCGTCGACGCGGTCGGCGGCATCGACGTCAACGTCCCCGACACCTTCACCGACACGCAATACCCCGCGGGCGAATGCGACCAGGGCAACTGCGGCTACATGACCGTGCACTTCAACAAGGGGCCGCAGCACATGGACGGCGCCACCGCGCTGATCTTCTCCCGCTCCCGCCACTCCGCCGACAACGGCGAGGGCAGCGACTTCGCGCGCAGCCGCCGGCAGCAGCTGGTCATCCAGGCGCTGAAGAACAAGGTGGTGTCGATCGACGGCATCGGCAAGCTGCCCGACCTCCTCGGCGCCCTGGGCGGCCACGTCATCACCGACATGGGCATCGGCGACGCCGAGGCCCTCTATGCCCTGGTCAAGAGCGTCGACACCTCGACCATCGAGCGCATCAGCGTCGACGACACCAACTTCCTCTACGAGTGCGGCTATCCGGCCAACTGCGGCGCGGCATACCTCTTCGCCCACGACCCGACGTACGCGTCGATCCAGCACTACGTGCAGAACGTCTTCCCGTCTCCCGCCGCGATCGCGGAGAAGGCGCCGGTGACCGTCGTCGACGCCAGCGGGCGGGGCGCGGGCGCCTCGGGCCGATGGAGCTCGCTGCTCGACTCGGTGCGGATCAACGCCAAGGACGGTGGGGCCGCGGCGGTGAGCCGAACGACGCACGTCATCGTCAGCGGCAGCGGCGTGTCGCAGACGGCGCAGTACCTGGCGACGATGTTCGGCGTGCCCGTGGAGACGGCGACGCCGGCGGCAGGAGCTGCGGCGGTGTCCCCGTCGCCCACCGCTGCGCCCCCCGCGCCGGCGGGGGTGACCGTGATCCTCGGCGCCGACGAGGAGCGGGCCTTCAACCACGACCAGGGTGCGGAGAACGCAGGGTCGGGCTCGGGCGGCTCGGTGGGCGGGCCGGTGGCGACGCCGCGGCCGACGCACGTCGCCACCCCGGCGCCGCCGACGGCGACGCCCAGGCCGACGTCGACGCCGACGCCGGTCCTGCCGCCGATCACCCCCACGCCGGCGCCGACGCCCACGTCCGCTCCTCCTCCCACGCCGACGCCCAAGCCGCACCCCTAGAGCGGCGTCGATCGCGGCTGTGACGGCGGGGTCACGCGGGGCAAAGGGCTGTGCAGGGAGGGCCGCGCCTCGGTGGCCCGCTGCGCCGTTGTGTGGGCGCTCTGCTATCCCTTTCCGGTGCAGCGCTGATTTCGGGATGAGAGGGAGTTCGCATGCGCTCTGGGATGCTCCGTTCGGTGGCCGCGCTGGCGGCGGCGGCGGCTCTCCTGCCGATGGCGGCTCGTGCTGACCAGCCGGTCGGTGCCACCGCGAACGCGAGCACGGCCGCGCTGGGGCTGAGCATCAATCCCGCGGCACTGCTGGGCATCCCGACGACCGACGTGCAGGCACTGCCGTCGACGCTGCGCAGCCTCCTGCTCACCGCCCTGAACCCCGTGACCGTGCAGGTGGACGGCGCCAATGCCACCGCCTCGCGCACGGCGACCACGGCGGACCTGGTGTCGGGACACGGCGACGCCACGCCGGTCTCGCTCGACCTCGCCTCGCTGTCGCAGCTGCTCACCGAGCTCCACTCGGTGCTGAGCGGGCTGGCGGGTGCGGTGACCGTGCCGTCGCTGGCCTCGACGCTGTCGGACGTGGCCACCGTGACCGGCAACAGCACGGTGATGGGTCTGCTGCCCGCGGGCCTGCAGACGGAGCTGCAGACTCTCGACACCGAGCTGGGCTCGCTGTCGGGCAAGCTCGCCGCGCTCTCCACCGATGCCACCGCGGCGGTCGACCAGCTGCAGACCACGCTCGGCCAGCAGCTCGGCGCGCTGCTGCAGTATGCAACCGGCGTGCAGGCGGACATCAACGCGGCGCATCCCGCCGGCCAGGTGCAGACGGCGGCGGCGCTGACGGTGCCCCCATCGGTGAGCCTGCCGCCACTGGTGTCGACGCTGCCGGTGATCGCGCAGCTCGCACCCTTCGGCGCCACCGCGGTGACCGCAGCCGGAGCGACGCAGCTCGGCGCCAGCGGCCCGCAGGCATCGTCGAACGAGGCGACGACCTCGCTGTCGGTGGCGCCGGCGCTCGACCTCACCAATCTGCGGGCCGACATGACCGCGATCACCACGCTGCTCTCGCAGGTGGGCACGACCGCCGCCGCCATCGTGCCGCAGCTCTCCGCCGTGCAGGCGATCATCTCGACCGCGCTGCCGGGCGGGCTGAGCCTCTCCTCGCTGGTGAGCGACGTCAACGCCGCGGCGGCACCCGCCGACCAGCTCAGCACCGTGGCGCAGGACCTGCAGCTGGAGAAGATGCTCTCCTGCCAGACGCTGGGCACCGGTTCGTGCGTCATCGCATCCACGGCGATCACGCCGTCGGGCAGCGGGCTGCATTCGGTCGCCACCAGCAAGCTGGTCGACATGTCGGTGCTGCCGATGGACGCGACGCTGGCCTCGGCACTGAGCGTGCTCGGCGCCTCGGCGGGGACGCCGCTGCTCGACGTGCAGGGCGTGCAGGCGTCGAGCGACGCCGTCATCGACGGCACCACCAGCACCGCCACCGCGAGCGGTGACGTCACCTACATCTCCGTGGCGGGAATGGTGGTGATGGACCACGGGCAGATCAACACGGCGGCGCTCGCCCCGTACGTGCCGGCGGCGGAGCTGCAGGCGGTGGCTGCCGGGATTCCCGTCGGCGAGCCGATGAACCTGGAGATCACCACACCCGCCGGTGTGCTCACCCTGCAGATCACCCTGGGCACCCAGCAGCGCGTCTACACCGCCGCCCAGCACCAGAGCGCGAGCATCGGCAAGATGCAGGTGCGCCTGCTCAACGGCAGCGCCACCGGCGCCAACCCGGTGCAGCAGCTCGGCGCCGCGCAGGCGGGGCCCATCGTCACCATGAACACCGCCTCGGTGTCGAGCGAGGTGCTCGGCACCTCGACCGGGAGCACCGGGACGCTGGCGCCGACCAGCAGCGGCAGCAACGTCGCCATGGGCCAGACCGGCATGCTCGGGGCCTCGGGGTTGCTGGCGGGCCTCGGTCTCCTGGGCGTCGGCGCAGCGCTGCGGCGGAGGACGCGCCGGGCGGCGTAGTGAGGTTGCCGCCGCGGCGGCTACAGTGCGTCCGTCATGGACGTGCTGGTGCTGTCGCGGGAGGACGTGGTGCGGCTGCTCTCTGTCGAGCAACTGCTCGACGCGCTGGCCGACGGGTTCGTGCGGCTCAGCGCGGGTGAGGTGTCGGCGCCGCCTCGCGTTGCGGCGTCGGCGCCGTCCGGGATTCTGGCCGCGATGCCGGGGTATCTGCCGGGCGCGGGCGGAGGCCTGGAGGTGAAGCTGGTCTCGGTGTTCCCTGGCAACCACGCGCTGGGGCTGCCGTCGCATCAGGCGCTGATCACGGTGTTCTCGGCGGAGACGGGTGCGCCGGAGGCGGTGATGGACGGCGAGCACATCACGGCGGTGCGCACAGCCGCGTCGTCGGCGCTGGCCGCGCGGGTGCTGGCGCGCCCGGACGCGCGAGTGCTGGCGGTGCTGGGCGCGGGGGTGCAGGGACGTGCACACCTGCGGGCGATGTCGTCGGTGTTGCCGTTGGCGTCGGTGCGCGTTGCGTCGCGCACGTTCACGCATGCGGAGGCGCTGGCCACTGAGGATCCGCGGGCGGTTGCGGTGCCGTCGTTCGAGGAGGCGGTGCGCGGGGCGGACGTCGTGTGCTGCTGCACCGATGCGGGGACGCCTGTGCTGCGGCGTTCGTGGCTTTCGTCGGGCGCGCATGTGAGCTCCGTCGGCGCGTCGGCTTCGGGGCCGGAGGTGGATGCGGAGACGATCGCTGCGGGGTTGGTGGTGGTGGAGTCGCGTGTGGCGTGCTCGCCATGGCCGGCGGGGGCGCACGAGTTGGCGGGCGTTGCTCCGGCGGCGGTGGTGGAGCTGGGCGAGGTGCTGTCGGGGGCGCATCCGGGGCGGACGTCGGCGACGCAGCTCACGGTGTGGAAGTCGATGGGGCACGCGGTGGAGGATGCGGTGGCGGCGCGGCTCGTACTGGATGCGGCGCGGGCCGCGGGCGCGGGGACGGTGGTGCGGCTGTGAGGGCCGGTCTGTTCGGTTGACGTAGCCCCACATGGGTGTGTAAGTTGGCGGCCGCCCTGACGATGCGGTGGGGCGACCGGGCATGCACGGCGGCTTTTCGCATGCGGTGTTGTGGAAGGGGTGTTCCTCTGTGCGGCGGTTCGCATGGCAGGTGGGCGGGGTCGGGGTGGCGCTCGCGGGCGTGGTGGGGTTGGGGGTTGTCGCCTTCGGGTGCGGGAGCGGCGGGCCGGCGCCGGTGCGGGTGAGCGCGTCGCCCTCCGCGCGGGCGACGGCGACGGTTGATCCGCGCGTGGCGGAGGTGGAGGCGGCGGTGCGGAGGTATGTGCAGGCCCTTCAGGACTCTGCTCGGACCGGAAGTGCAGCCTCCGTCGACTTGCTCGTGGTGCCCGGGTCCCAAGCAGCCGGCAACGCGTCGATCCTTGCCGACCTGAGCCGGCAGAACCACTACAACTTCATATCGTCACGAATTGACTTCGACCCGCAGTCGTGGCAGATCAACGTACTCGTCAACACCGCCACGGCCACCGTGACCTACTCACTCTACGGCCACTTGGCCGACTGGCCTTCACTGCGTCCGCGCGATTCAGACCATCAGTCACCAGGCGTCCTCCTCAATCTGCAGCTTGAGCTGCACGGTGATCAGTGGCTCATCACTCGAAGCTCGTAGTCGTCATACTCGGCGCGCTGGCCTTGTGGCCCAATGCCGCGAATGCCGATCCACCCGGCAGCATCTCGCTGACAGTGGGACTGCAGTCGAAGCAACTGGGCAACACGGTCGCCGACTATCTGCAAATGACGAGCACCGGCAACTTCATCACCGCCTCCGGCCCGGTGCCACCGCGCCGCGGCGCTGCATACTGCTACTGGAGCGATTGGACATTGATCCGCGTCAACGCCGTCTCCCACGAGCGCACATACGGCGTCTCCATCTACGACGGCTGCAACAACGACGCCCAAGTGTTCCCGGTACCACAAGACATCCGCCAGGGCAGCTGCAACAACGACGACTCCCTCTATCCCTCCGGCAAGTACTCCGTGTGCCCGATCATCCCGCAAGGTCACGTCCCCGCCGGCCTCCCCTTCGACCACCGCTGCGAAGCCCTCACCGAGGTCGACACCTCCCTCCACACCAGCATCACCCCGCAGACATACGACCCCACCCAACCCACAACGCTGACCGTCTCCACCAGCTTCGCCAGCGACATCGCACAGCGCCTGTCCGAGGGCACGTGCACGGACGTGCTCGACTGGCAAGCAATCTCCTGGACCCTCCGCTGGTCCGACGGCGCCATCGACCACCTCCCCGCGTCGGGGCGCGACGGGATCACCAGGACGCACACCCTGCAGCCCACCCAGGCAGGCAGCGGCCCTCAGCAATCGGACCTCACCGTCGTCGCCCACCTGCACGTCATCGGCCAGGCGCTCGACTTCGACCAGGCCGGCAACCTGGTCGTCCGCAACGTCGACGGATACGTTGACGTGAGCAACCACGACACCGCCAGCGGCGACGGCGCCGCTCCCGTCCACGTGCCGCCGCAACTCGCCAGCGGCGCGATCGCGGTCGGCCAATCCGGCGACGGCACACTCGCACCGCCCGACGAGGGCGCCTCACCACAACAACGCGCGGTCACGCTGCGCGGCCGCCTGCTCGCCCTCTACCCGCGCCCCATCGTCCTCCGCCCCGGCGTCGAGCTGGTCGACGGCGCCGACGTCGGACACGCGATCTCCACCGTCGTCGCCTGGCAATACACCGGGACCACGACCGAGGCCCCTCCTGACGAGGCCACCCGCCCCGGCGCGCGCGGCAGTCCCACCACCCCGATCGTCGTCCAGTACGACCACGCCGAGCGCACCGACGCCCTCGGCCGCCCGATCGACGAGACCGTCCCCATCACCATGTTGGTGCGCACCACATATCCCGACGGCACCACCCTCGACACGACGCTGCGCGGAGTGATCGACGTCGCCATCTGGTACGCCGGCCTCACCCAGACGGGCTGAACACGCGCACCAGCGGGGTCGTCACCGAAGGATAAGGCACCCCGGGCTCGTTCGCGTCCGCGCGGGCGACGGGGAGTACAACGAATCGGAGGCTACTCCGGGTTGTCGAATGCTCCGGCAACCTGCGCTGTGAGGGACTGCACATTGAAGCAAGTGCTCGGCACGCTGGTGGGAACGAACGCGCCGCCACCCTCGCCGATGGACTGCTGGGTCGCGAGTGTTTGACCGCTCCCGGTGATCACGCCCCCCGATGTGCTGACCGCCACCGCCAACCCCGCACGAAGCCAGCCGAACTGGCCGGTCATGGTTCCATCGTGGGAGATCACTCCGTCGTCGTCCACGTATCCGCCCGACAGTGTGAAGCTGCCGTCTGCCGTCCCGGTGGTTCCGAGCGGACAAGCTTCGGTGTAGTCGAACGTCGCGGACAGGTTCGGGAGGTTGCCAACGCTCGCCGTGGGATCGGGCCAGATGACCACGAAGGGGTGTCCATTGCCGTCAAGGCCAGCCGCCGTTCCTGACAGCGTTCCGTTGAACGAGCCTCCGCAGCTCGCGACAGGGCACGGATAAGTGGGCAGGGTCAGCGCGCCTTCCCAACTTCCTCCTGTGCTCGCTGCCGCTCGCGCGCCGGTCGCTGGCACGACCCCCGCGAGGACTGCAGCCGTCACCGCCATCAAGACATACCGCCGCTTCAGCCAGTCCCGCATCGTATGACTCCTCCGCTTTCCTCAGATGGCAGCCAAGCGGCCAGGTCCCGGGCCCCTAGCGTTGGTGCATTGACGGCCGACACACGCTCATGGACAACGGCTCGCCCACGTCACACCCCCATCCGCCGAGCATCGCAACCCCTTGCCGCTCAACAGCGTCAGCACCGTTCCACCGGGGAGGGCAATGATAGCGAGGCTCCGTGGCAGCGCCTGATCGGCGCCGGTCACGTCAGCCCACGCGTCCCCCGCGGGTGAGGACCACAGCACGAGGGAACCCGCACCGCGATGCATGATCGCCCACACGCGACCGTCCGCGGGTGCCACGGAGAGCACAGATGTCCCAGCCGGGATGCTGGGCTCCGAAAAGGTCGATGCTCCATCCCGCGACACCGCGATGCCCTGACCCCATGATGCGGTGCTGACGGTGTCAGAGGGGGCCGTCGCCAGCAGGAGCGATTGAGGTGGCGGCGTGCCCCTCACGGCGCAACGTGCCCCCACTGTGCACGCAAAGATCTGACGAGCGGACGTTTGTCCCGCCGCGAGGTCCCCGACGGCCACGGTGCCGGGAGGGGCCAGCACCGTCACCGATACGGCCTCGGACATCACAGGCGTCGCCAAGCTCGCGGGATAGCCAAACCACGTGGGATAGAGAAGCATTGGTGTGGCAGCCGAGGGTGTGGCATCGACCGCGATGGACGCTACCTCGGCCTGACCGGCAACGAAGACACTGTCGTCGCCATGGTCGAAGGCGGCTGCGAGAGCCACATGACCAGCTGGCCCCGCAAGCGGTGTCGCCACATCCCCAAAGCGATCAACCACGAACGTCGATGTGCCTGTCTGCGCATTCGTGCCAATGAAGATGCGTGAGTCGGCGGGATACGTCGGCGGGAGCGCGAGCTGCTCTGCCCCTGCCGGCGCCGGTGAGCTCGCGGCCGTCCACGATGCACCACCGTCCGTCGATTCGAAGAGGACTTGGCAAGCGCACGCCTGCCCCAGCCCAAGCGCGACGATCGTGTGTGTCGCGGTGTAGTCGGCCGGCGCCGTCGCAGTCTCGAGTTGCGCGTCCTCCGGCACCTCGCTGCCTGCGACGTGCGTGGACAGGGGGAGGGTGAGCCCAGGCCGGTCGTCTGCAGGGGATGCCGATCCCATCGCGGACGCGTTGGTTGGGTGCGGCGAGCGGGCCAAGACAGCGACCTCACGCTGGCCTCCTACAGGCGGCGACACGACCGGTGCGATCGGGTCCGACAGCGTCGCCGCAGCGACCGGAGCGGGACCCGGCCTCCCGAGGGCATCGGAAGCGACACCCGCAACGAGGACGGCGGCCGCAGTGGCCGCGGCCAGTTGAGTCAGCGGATCGGCCTTCGGCCAACCGGGCGCAGGAAGCCGTCGGTGCCGCCAGGCGAGCAATCGACGAGACGGACCATGCGCCTCATTCTTGATGGCGAGCCAGAAGCCCGACGCCGTGAGATGGCCTTCCTTCATCAGTTGCTTCGCCCGCCTGCGAGCATGGTGGAGGCGGATGCGAATAGCCTCTGCGGTCGTATTCTGCATCTTGGCGATCTCGGCCGAACTCCTGCCCTTCGCCGCCTCGATGAACACCTCCCGCGACCGCGGCCCGAGCCGGTCCACGGCTCGTGCAAGTGCGCCGGTGAGCGGTCCTAGGAGTCTGTCGACCGGAATGGCTTCGAGCCGCGACCGCCGTTCGGCACGCTGGCACTCCCGCCACAGTGCCTTGGTCGCGTAGCGCAGACCGTGCGGGAAGGACGGCTGCTCGATGCGCAACAGCCACGCGACCGTGCGTTCCACCGCGTCCTCGATGACGTTGTCGTCGACCTCACCGAGGTAATGTCGTGCGTAGTCGCGGAGAAGCCGTCCATGCATCGCGAGCATCACCGCCATGTCTTCACGGCTGTCCACCGCAACGACCGGAAGAGCGCGACGCGCGCTTGGACTGCGCTGGTGCGCCCCGGTGGCCGCCTCGCGACTCATTCCCTCACCTTCCTGGGTCCGGCCCGCACGGCGTGGATGGACCAGCAGGATTTTGCGCCATGGGACCGCTCGATGTCACGGCGAGTCCCGCTCTTTGGCAGCTGGTGCGGCGACAAGCTTCGGCGCTCCCGTTCGACGCGCGAGGCCATTGCACCATGTGCCACGTGTTTGTTATCGTCGGCCAAGTTCCGTATGGGGAACGGGCTGACCAGCGGTCAGAGGAAGGAAGTAGCTGAACGACCTGGCGGTCAACACCCGGATGAGGTGATTGCTCCACCAGTGGCGGGAGGGATCGAACGGCGTGACCTGGGCGGGGACGTCTTCTGAGGACAACGGGAGGGGCGCCCGGGACTTGGGCGCCCACTCCCCAGCCATCCTTCGGGCAGCCGGGAGCAGCGCTTCCGGCTGCCTCTACCTTCCATCCCTTCCAACAGCCGGGAAGTGTAGCGATTACGCCGTGTTGTCACCTTCCTTTGGCCGTCCGCCGTCCAGCGGTGCTGGCTCCGGCGGTCAGCCTCAGTCCCCGAGAGGGGTTGTGGGGGCGGCATGCCCTGCCATGGCCCCACACGCGGGCCGGCTCTCACGGAGGGCGGCCTAGAGAGGAGCGCGACGAACGGACACACCAATCCGTCTGCTGTGCCTCTAGTGGGGGAACCGGGTTTGCCCCCGGTCCCCCCGGAGGCTTCGATCCACCCCCGCACTTCACCGGCCCGAAAGGACCGCCACGGGGGCAGCGTCTAACCGACATAGGAGTCAACCACAATGGCCTTCAAAAGGCACCTGCTCTCGCTCACGGCGGCTGGTAGTCTGGCCCTCGGAGCCGGAGCCGTCATCGCGCCACTGCATGCCTTCGCCGGACCGCCCGGCGCAGTCTCGGCCACGTGCGACGACGGCCAAAACGGGAACATGGAGTTCCCGATCCTCTCCAGCCCGGCCGAGTTGGCGTTTGAGATCGGCTCGAACGGCAACCTGGCGTCGGGCCACTTCGCCCTGTGCTATTCGACCACGCAGGAGAACACCAGCGCCCCCGAGACGGCGGGCGGAGTTGTCTTTGTGGACGCTCCGGGCAATGGCTACCCAGGATCGGACACTCTGGGTTGCATCTCCGACCCGAGCACCCCGGTCGCGGTCAACTGCTCGTTCTCGACGACTCCGACCGTCTCTGAGAGCGGCTCGAATCTGACCCTCACGATCCCGTTCAGTGTGTGCGCTGGCGTGGGAACATGCCCGACGTTGTCGAACCCCGGCAATGCGCCCTACACCACGGGGGCTATCATCGGCACGATCAGCCAGCAGAGCTGTGGGACCAACCCCAGCTGCACAAGCGCTGCCTACACTCTGTCCGCTCTCTGTGTCCAGGTGGACGGGATCGACGTCACCCGGTGCGACGCCGACACCTTCCTCGGCGGCGTGACCACAACCGGCAGTTCCCCGGTGAATGTCGGCCCGCTTGGTGGCTGCGGCGCGCTCATTTGCACGCCTTCGTACCTGGGCACGTCCGGCTCGCAGCTCGCCACCATCTACGTCCCAGGGACCACGATCACCGAACCGATCTACGGCGAGGGTGTCTGCGTCCTGCGCTCGGGTTCGCAACCGAACCCGGACCCCTGCACGCAGTAGGCCCAACCTCGAATGAAGTTCCGCAGCGCAACAGTACTGATCCTGTCCGCGCTCCTTCTCGGTGCGTGCGGCAGCGGCACACATTCGCTCCGACCCGGCGCCAGCGCGTCCGATGGCGGTAGCGGCGCTGTCGGAACGAGTCCAACCGGATCGCCGGACGGAGGCACACCACCTCCGTCCGGCTTCCCAGGCAGCACTGCGGTACCGGGTTCGTCCGGCGGCGGAAGCGGCCTGCCAGCCAGAAGCGCAGCTCCCGATCACGGCGCCCCAGCATCACCCGCTCCGTCTGCCCCCGCCACGACCGGCATCTCGGCGCCGCAGGGGCTCTGCCCTCCACCCCCGCCACCAAGCAGTGCGCCGTGTCCCAGCCCGTGCACCTGTCCCGACTACACGTACCTCGGCTGCCAGAAATGGGCGACAGACTCGGGCGGCTCGGTCACTCTGCACTACCGCATCAATCCCAGCGGTTCCGGGTCGGCGCTCAGCTCGGACCAGATCGTCCAGGCCATCACCACCGCTGCGGACGTGTGGGCGCAGGCCGATCCCGCGCTGCACCTGATCTACGACGGGACAACGACAGAGTCGCCGGGCAGCCCGGCAGGGGGCAACGACAACGACGTCATCGGCTTCGTGACGAGCACCGGCGCTCCGTACGCAGACGCCGTCACGGATCACTCACCGTCGAACGGCTGCACCCCCTATACGGGCTTCGATATTCGCGTGGCGGCGGGAAACTCGACTGGCTTGCTATGGAACCCATGCGATCCGGCGCACAACAATCCGTGCACCGACAACCCCAACGGCGGCGGTTTCGACCTCCAGGCGATCCTGACACATGAATGGGGTCATGTCGTCGGCCTCGGTCACCCGGTGGTCCAGGGTCATGACGACTCGCAGCTGACGATGGTCTCGAGCTCGGGATGTGCTGGCTGCCGCCATGCCGATACGCTCGCCTATGGCGACGTGCTCGGGGAGCGCTCCCTGTACCCAACCTCGGCGCCATTTCCGGCGCTGTATAGCCCGTGATGCGCAGCGTCGCCGTTGCGTGTGCCGTCCCTCTCGTCGGAGTCGGACTCGCGGCAATGGTCGCCGTGGGACATAGCCGTACCACCCCGAGCGAGGTGCCCGCTGCGGCCCATGACCGGCAGGGAGGGGCGACACCGACGAGCGGAAGTGATACTCCGCAGCCGACCGGGGGTGTCCCAGGCGGCGTGCTCAGAGATACAGCGCCGTCATCCGACCCGCTGAGGACGCGGCCAGCCGCCGAGCCGTCAGCCCCGCCGACTTCCGCTGCCGTGGCAGTCGTGGTGTCGGTGGCCTTTGCCTGCGTCCAGCCAGGCGCTCAGCAAACCGTCGTCGTCAGGAGCCGCCCGGGCTTGCAGGTCACGGTGAACCTGCGGTACGCCGACGGGCACATGGGGGACGCCTATGGAGGGCTCGCTGTCGCGCAAACGATCGGCCCCGATGGAACGTATCGCGAGACGTGGACGTTGCCTCCGGCAGCCCCCGCAGGTCCAGCAACCGTCTATGCCGGGGTCGCCTCGACCTCTGGGCCCCGAGCAGCGGGCACCGGTACGGGCACCTTCACCATCGCCGACCGCTGTTGACATCGCGTAGCTGACAGCGCCTTGGTGAGGCTTCCATCACCTGGTCACCGGGCTCTGCTGGCACCTGTCCATGTGACGGCGCCGGCGACGGCGCTCACCCGAACAGCGGCACCACGTGCCCGGTGACATCCCCGCTCGCCGCATCATCGCCGCGGCCACCCGAACGGTGCCCCGCCCCGACCGCCGCGAACAGCGCAGAGAACACCGTGCCCTCCATCGGCTTGGCGAACAGGTACCCCTGCCCCATCCCGCACAGCAGGGGCCGCAGCTCCGCCAGCTGCTCGGAGCGCTCGATCCCCTCCGCGATCATGCTGAGCCCGAGCGTCTGCCCCAGCCGCACGATCGCCGCCGCGAAGGCGCCGCCGTCGCCGTCGCCGCCGAGTCCGTCGATGAAGGCCTTGTCGATCTTGAGGATGTCGACCGGCAGCTCGCGCAGCGAACTCAGTGACGAATAGCCCGTTCCGAAATCGTCGATGGCGAGCCGCACGCCAAGCTGGCGCAGGCCCACCAGGGCTTCGCGGACGCGCTCGTCGTTCTCGACCATCACGCTCTCGGTGATCTCCAGCACCAGCCGGTGCGGGTCGAAGCCGGTCTCGGCGACGACGGTGGCCACCTCGGCGACGAAGTCCTCGCGGTGCAGCTGGCGCCCGGAGAGGTTGACGGTGAGCACGAAGTCGGGGGCGGAGCGGCTCCAGGCCGCCGCCTCGGCGCACGAGCGGCGCAGCACGAACCGGCCGATGGAGTTGATCAGTCCCGTCTCCTCCGCGAGGGGGACGAACTCGGCGGGGGCCACCAGGCCGCGGCGCGGATGCACCCACCGCAGCAGTGCCTCGACGCCGACGATCGACTCGTCGTGCAGGGCGACGATGGGCTGGTAGTGCACCACCAGCTCGCCGTTCTCCAGGGCGCGCTCCAGGTCGAGCTTGAGCAGATGGCGCTCGCGGACCTGCTCCTGCATCGAGGTCTCGAACATCTCCCAGGTGCCCTTGCCGCCCGCCTTGGCGCGGTACATGGCGATGTCGGCGTCGCGGAGCAGCTCGTCGGCGAGCAGGCGCTCGGGAGTGGCGATGACCACGCCGATGGAGGCGTGGATCAGCACGCGCGTGCCGTCGACGGTGAAGGGCGCGCGCAGGGCGCTGATCATGCGATCGGCGACGGCGGCGGCGTCGGACGGGCTGCGCATCTCGTCGAGGAGGATGGCGAACTCGTCGCCGCCGAGGCGGGCGGCGGTGTCGGCGGGGCGCAGGCAGCCCCGCAGGCGGTCGGCGACCAGGGTGAGCAGTCGATCGCCGACGGCGTGGCCGAGGCTGTCGTTGACGGTCTTGAAGTCGTCGAGGTCGAGGAAGAGCACCGCAGGGCCGAGTGGCGAGCGGTCGCGGCGCTGCAGCGTCTCCTCGAGCCGGAGCGTCAGCAGGGCGCGGTTGGCGAGGCCGGTCAGCGAGTCGTGGAAGGCCAGCTCCTGCATCTCGGCTTCGAGGCGCCCGTTCTCGATGGAGACGCTGGCCTGTCCGGCGAACGTCTCCAGGAGGGTGAGGTCGTCGCGCTCGAACGAGGCCACGTCGCTGTGGCGGTCGGCGACGAGCAGTACGCCGAGCACGCCGGCGTCACCGCTGATGGGCACCAGCATGGCGTCGCGATGGCCGCGGGCCACGACCATGTCGTTCCAGGCGTCGTGGCGGCGGCCGCGCGTCATCAGGAAGCCGCAGCGGCGCTTGGCGACCATGGTGGTCAGGTCGTCGAGCGGCGCCGTGGTCTCCACCATGTCGCTGTCGGGGCGAAGCTGGAAGCGCGCCACCATGCCGCCATGCACCGCTGGCAGAAGCGTCAGCTCCGCGACGTCGGCGCGGAACATCTCGCGGGCGCGCGTCAGCAGGGTGGTGATGGTGGCGTTGACCCCGCGTGAGCGCTGGAAGGCGCGGCTCGAGGTGTAGAGCATCTCGATGCGCTCGTGCTTCTCCCGCTCCTCGATGTAGCGGCGGTAGAAGACGACCAGGCCGATCACCGGCAGCATCGCCAGCGCCGCCGACACCGCGTCGTGCCACAGCACGCGCGACGCCGCCAGCCCGACCACCGTGTTGAGCCCCGTGATCGCCAGCGAGGTGGGCAGCAGCTCGGGCAGGCGCCGGAACTGCCATTCGTTGCTGGCCAGCGAGGCGACCGCCTGCACCCACACCGCGGAGAAGAGCGACGCCGTGGCGGTGGCCGCGAGCGTGGCCAGGCAGGCGCGCAGCGAGAGCGCATCGGCGCCGCCCAGCGCGGCGCGGAAGACGAGCACCAGCAGGCCGGTCTCCAGCGCGAACATGCTGACGTTGAAGGCCAGCTTCAGCGCCGGTTGGCGGCGGTGCAGGGCGAGCGCCGCGGCCGATCCGGCGATGCGGCCGAGCAGCAGCGCCCAGGGCGCCGCGAAGAACAGGCCGAGAACGACGGGGACCTCGGCCATGGCCATGGTGTGCGCGTGCCGGCGGAGATGGATGTGCACCGCGTAGGACTCGGCGAAGGCGATGAACAGCGCCAGCAGCCACCAGGGAATGCTCACCGGCGCCGTCAGGGCGGGCAGGCCGGCGACGCCCCGGACGGCGACGAGGGCGCCGAGCGCCGCCGTCAGCGCCGTGAACGCCCAGGGTGTGGAGTGACGGGCGCGCGTCACGACGCGCGCCCCCCACTCGCTTCCCTTTCTCCCCACAACCCCTCCACGCATGTGATCAGCTCCATGCGGCGTCCGACCACACGGCGTCGCTCCACGAGTTGTTCGACCAGCTGTTGTTGCTCCAGCTGTTGTTGCTCCAGGAGTTGTTCGACCAGCTGTTGTTGCTCCAGCTGTTGTTGCTCCACGAGTTGTTCGACCAGCTGTTGTTGGTCCAGGGGCCGTCGTTCCAGGCCCGCCCGGTCCAGCCGTCGCTGGTGACCATCGTCCCCCAGCCGCCGGCGGTCCAGGCGACGCCGTTGAACACGCCGCCGGTCCAGATCGAGCCGCTGGCCAGGGAGCTGGCCATGCTGGCGGTGTTGACGGGGAGGCCGAAGATGTCGACCTCGCCCTGCAGGGCGACGCCGTTCCAGCTCAGCCGCGCCGAGCCGCGCGCGCCGTCGAGCGAGCCGGTGCCGGTGGCGGGCGCGAAGGCCTGCACCGCCAGGGCGGGCACGGCGGTCAGCGCGCTGCGCAGGTTGAGCTCACCGGCGCCCTGCAGCGTGCGCGACGCGCCCGCCAGCGGGAACGCGGTCGAGGTGAGCAGGTTCTTCACCTGGTCCGGCGTCAGCAGGGGGTTCTCGGAGAGCAGCAACGCGGCCGCACCGGAGGCCACCGCCGCCGACATCGAGGTGCCGCTGCCGCGGAAGAAGCGCGAGGCCACCACCGCGGTCGGGTTGTTGACGTCGATGTACGAGCCCGGGTCGCGCAGGCTGACCACGTGGGCGCCCGGCGCGACCAGGTCGGGGTTGCGGTTGCCGTCGCCGCCCGCGGAGTAGGGCGACACGGTGTCGTCGCCGAGGGTGGCGGTGCCCATGTCGTCGGACGAGCCGACGGCGATGACGTAGGGGTCGTCGGCGGGGTCGAGGACGCCGGTCTTCCAGCCGCTGTTGCCGGTGGCGCCGACCACCACGATGCCCGCGTGCCAGGCGGTCTCGGCCGCGTAGGCGAGCGGGTCGTACACGTAGCTCTGATAGCTGTCGGTGCCGAACGACATGTTGACGACGCGGATGTTGAAGCCCGGGTCGGCGTGGTGGACGACCACCCAGTCGATGGCCGCGAGCACCTGCGAGACGTCGGTGTTGCCGTGCGAGTCGGCGACCTTGATCGACACCACGCGGGCGTCGGGGGCGGTGCCCAGGAAGTCGGTGGAGTCGCCGGCGTACTGGCCGGTGACGGCGCTGTTGTCGCGGCCGGCGATCATGCCCGCCATGAAGGTGCCGTGGCCGTAGGTGTCGAGGTTGGTCAGGTTCGGCCGCTGCGAGTCGAAGGAGAGGTCGGGTCCGTACACGACCTTGCCGGCCACCTGCAGCCCGTTGACCGGCACCACGCCGGTGTCGATGAGGGCGACGTCGACGCCCTTGCCGGTGTAGCCCGCCTGCCAGAAGGTCTGCGCACCGCTGTCGAGCGTCGTGTTGTACAGGGAGCCGAGGTCGGTGACCGGGCTCCACGTCCCGCCGCGACCCCAGCCGCTGCCCTGCATGTGCACCGGCAGGTTCGGCGTGACCTCGACGACGCCGGGCTCGTGCTGCAGGGTGCCGACCTGGTCGACGGGAACCGTTGCCGACACCCCGTCGACGATGCCGATGGCGCGGACCACGTGCCCGCCGACCGCCCCGACCGCCTGCTGCGCCGCCGCCCCACCGCCCGGCTGACCACGGACGATCACGGACACCTGCGTCCCCAGCCAGTCGCCGACCATGCGCGCGACGGGCGTGAGCGCCGGAACCATCAGCAGCGCGGCCAGCATCACGCAGAGAACGCGACAGCGAGCCTGCGCCCGCCGATCCAGGGCGAGGAAGGACGGCATCGGCTGGATCCCCCTTTCGAGCGAAGCTCCCGATCGCCGCGCGGCCCACCCCTCTCGGATCCCCGTTGTGCCTGCCGGGCGGCGGCTTCGTCTGCCCACGAGGATGGCAGGGCCAGTTCGCGGAGCCCTTCGCTTCTGGCAAGCAACGGTAAAGCCGGTGTAACGGCCGTGTAGCGCAAGTCGCGGGGATGCGGCGGGCGGCGACGGGGCCGGCACGCTGGCGTCATCGCCGTGACAGCAGTCGTCGCTGGATCCACAAACACCCGTGCGACGCCACATAGGCACGGCACCCCCTTCCGGCGGAGCGTGAGCAAGGGAGCGCGACAGCTGCGCGACGGCTCGGCGGGCGCCCCGGAAGGGCTGGAGGGTGCTCAGTGCATCTCGCAAGACGCCTCGTCCGCGGACGCGGGCAACCGCAGGCACGCGCGGGGGACATTCCCGCGGGCGGGCTTGACATCGGCGGCCGGCGACGTACCGTCGCATGGTCGGCGGGTCGCCGGAGCTTGGGAAGGAAGGGAGCGGTGCTGGTCAGCGTCCTCGCCGCACAGGTGTGCGCCTGCACGGTCGCCCATGCGCAGGTGGCCACCTGCACGGGCATCGTGCGGCCGAACCCCGCCCCCAACACCTTCGCCAGCAACATGTGGGCGGGCGCGATCCGCAGCGCCGCGGCCAGTGACATGGGCGGCATCTGGGGCGACGTCCTCGACCCCGCGAAGATCCCGGTCAAGACGAGCAACTTCCAGCTCGGCGACTACGCCTGGGTGATGCTGGCCAGCGGCGCCGACAAGAACAACGTCTACGGCCTCGACTGGGTGCAGATCGGGACGGGCTGGGCGGGCTCGAGCGCCAACCAGGAATACGTCTGGGAACAGCTCAACAACCCGCAGGAGCCGCTCTTCAACTACGAGCAGCCCGTGGTCAATCCGGCCTGGATCCACTACACGTTGAGCTTCGATCCCTGCAACGCCTGCACCTACGACCAGTACAACCACCCGGCCACCGGCTGGAGCTACGCCTGGTACAGCGTCCAGAACCTCTCGTCCCCCGGGACGCTGCTCAAGGAGGTGCCCATCACCTTCCATCCCACCAGCGCGGAGTACGCCGCCGAGACCAACAACTACGGCGACCAGATCGGCGGCACGATGGACGGGCCGCAGCGGATCAGCAGTCTCGCCTACTACTACCCGGCGGGGAGCGGGACCTGGTACTGGATGGGCACCGACGACAGCGCGGGCATGACGGCGTGGGCGCCGGACAACACGTCGCCCTACGCGGTGTCCGAGCCGCCACAGGCCTACTACAACTCGGGCGGCGCCACCACGGACCTGGTGATCTACGACAAGAGGTGCCCGTCGTGACACGCGCCACCATTCGTCTCCAGAGGCTGGCCCGCGGCAGGATGCGCCTCACCCTGGCCGCGGCAGGGCTCGCGGTCGCGGCTGCCGGGGGCGCCGTCGCGATTCACACGACGGCTCCGTCGAACGGCGCAGCCCACGCGGCGGCGGCCACGTCGATGGCCGATCAGTTCGGCATCCCGGGCCTGACCGACGCCACCTTCGCCCACGACGGGGTGACGCTGCACGCGCCGAGCAATCCCAATCCGGCGGTCACCAAGCAGAAGGCGGAGGCGGCGGCGAACGCGTTCGGGTCGCCGGCCGCGACGGTGGTGGCCGCGGTGCTCGCCGACGTCGACAGCAGGTACATGCAGGACGGCCAGGACCCGCACGGCTTCGACAATCCCCGGCTGTGCTGGGTCGTCGTCCTCAAGACGAGCACCGTTCTCGCTCCGGAGGGCCGCGTCATCGGGACGTTCACGCCCTCCCCGGAGAACATGGAGATCGCCATGCTGGACGCCAAGACCGGGCGGATCATCGGGATCTTCCGTGACGGGGACATGCCCGTCATCAAGTAGAGGGGCGCCGGACCGAAGGGCCGTGGGAGCGATCCCGCGGCCCTTCCTCGTCTCAGCCCGCCGCCCGCGCCACCCGTGCGGGCACCTTGCGCTTCTCCAGCAACCGCAGCACCGCGCGCTCCTCGTCGCGCAGCCCCTCGCCACGGGTGGCGCGCTCGGGCGAGGGAGCATGCATGCGCACGCGCAGCAGCGAGCCGTCCATGTGCGCGTCGACGACGTCGGGGTGCACGTAGCACTTGCGCGCGATGGTGGCGGTGTTGCCAAGCTGCCTGGCGACGCGCTCGATCGCCTCCTTCACCTGGCGCCTGCCCTCGCGCTCGGACGGCACGGCCCCCATCTCGCGGAGGAAGCAGGCGGCGAGAACGGTGCCGACCCAGGTGCGGAAGTCCTTGGCGGTGAAGTCGTCGCCGGCGACGTCGCGCAGGTAGTCGTTGACGTCCTCGGAGGACACGGCGCGGCGCTCGCCGTCGTCGTCCAGGTACTGGAAGAGCTCGTGGCCGGGAAGCTCCTGGCACTGACGGACGATGCGCGCCAGGCGCCGGTCGTGCACCGCCACCGCGTGCGTCTTGCCCGACTTGCCGCGGAACTCGAACTTCACGGTGGCGCCGCGCACCGAGGCGTGGCGGGTGCGCATCGTGGTGAGGCCATAGGAGTGGTTCTCGCGCGCGTACTCCTCGTTGCCGACGCGGATCGCCGTGGTGTCGAGCAGCCGGACGACGGTGGCCAGCACCTTCTCCCGCGGCAGCCCCTCGCGCGCCAGGTCGGCGGCGACGCGCTCGCGGATGCGCGGCAGGGCGCGGCCGAAGGCGATCATGCGCTCGTACTTGGCCTCGTCGCGCACCGCACGCCAGCGCTCGTGGTAGCGGTACTGCTTGCGGCCACGCGCGTCGCGACCGGTGGCCTGGAGGTGGCCGTTGGCGGACGGCGAGATCCACACGTCGGTCCACGCGGGCGGGATGGCCAGATGGCGGATGCGCTGGATCTCCGCGGCGTCGCGCAGCGGCGTGCCGTCCGGCGCGGTGAAGACCCAGCCGTCGCCGCGGCGGGCGCGGCGGATGCCGGGCGTGGTGTCGCTGACATAGCGCAGCCCGGCCTCACGCGCGTCGGCGACGGCGTCCGCGGTGGCCACCGTCATCGGTGGTTGTAGAACTCCACCGTCCAGCGCCACTCCTGCTGCGCCTCGTCGTTCCACCACGAGCGCAGGATGCCCACCTCGCCGCCGGGCAGCAGCACCGGCATGCCGTGGTCGGCCTCCGTGGGCCACACCGTCGAGCGTTCGATGCGCGAGCCCACCCGGCGCAGCAGCACGATCGGCATGTCGCGCTCGCCGCGGAGGTCGTCGCCGCGCGCGACCACGCTGTCGCCCTCGCGCACCTCGACGCGCAGCACCGGCGGCGCGGCGTGCACCAGCATCACGTCGGTCGGTGCCGTCATCCCCCGCGCGAACGACACGCCCTGTGACCCCGCCTCCGGGTACCACAGATCCCACACCTGGATCGCACTCATGCGGGCGCTCCGAACTCCACGACGTCGGAGAGGTCGATGCGCACCGGCGGCACGAGCTGGTCGAAGGTGCACTCGGCGGGCGGCTTGTCGGTGCGCCAGTGATGGAAGCGCGCGGCGTGGCGGAAGCGCGGGCCCTGCATGTAGTCGAACGACACCTCGCAGACCAGCTCGGGGGCCACCGGGATCCAGGACTCGTCGCGCTTGCCCTGCGTCCAGCGCGAAGGACCGCCCGGCGTCCGGCCGTACCCGAAGCTCGACCCGCCCTCGTAGGGCCTGAGCTTCTCCAGCAGCGCGCGCCGCTCCGCCGCGTTGAACGACGACGTGTGCCCGACGAGGTGCAGCGTGCCGTCGTCGCCGTACAACCCGAGCAGCAGCGAGGCGACGCCCGCACCCTCGTTGACGGCCAGCCGGTAGCCGCCGACGACGCAGTCGACGGTGCGCCGGTGCTTCACCTTCACCCACAGCCGCTGGCCCTCGACGTAGCGCTGCGACGCCTGCTTCGCGATGACGCCGTCGAGCCCCGCGCCCTCGTAGCGCGTGAACCACTCGGCCGCCTCGTCCGCATCGGCCGTCTGCGGCGTGATGGCGACGCTCGGCGTCGCCCGCAGCGACGAGATCAGCCGCGCGCGCCGCTCGCTCCCCGGCAGCGGGCGCAGGTCCTCGCCGCCCACCGCCAGGAGGTCGAAGGCGATGAACGACGCCGGCGTCTCCACCGACAGGCGCTTGATCCGCGACGCCGCGGGATGGATGCGCTGCTGCAGGGCGTCGAAGTCGAGCCCGCGCTCGCCCGCGATGACGATCTCCCCGTCGACCACGGCCCGCTCCGGCAGGGCGAGACGGAGCTGCTCGACGACCTCGGGGAAGTAGCGGTCGAGGGTCTGCCCGTTGCGGCTGTCGATGCGCACCGAGTCGCCGTCGCGGAAGACGATGGCGCGGAAGCCGTCCCACTTCGGCTCGTAGAGCCAGCCCTCCCCTCGCGGGATGTCGAGCTGCAGCTTGGCCAGCATCGGGGAGAGCGGCGGAGAGATGGGCAGCATCAGTCGGGCGTCACCACGCGCTGCGCTCCCGCGTAGACGTTCATCGTCGCCTCACGCAGGAAACCCACCAGCGTCATCCCCGCCTCCTCGGCGAGGTCGACCGCCAGCGACGACGGCGCCGACACCGCCGCGAGCAGCGGGATGCCGGCCATCAGCGCCTTCTGGGTCAGCTCGAAGGAGGCGCGCCCCGACACCATGAGCAGGTGCGAGCGCAGCGGCAGGCGCCGCGAGGTCGCCGCCCAGCCCACCACCTTGTCGACCGCGTTGTGCCGTCCCACGTCCTCGCGCAGGCAGAGCAGATCGCCGCCGGCGCTGAACAACCCCGCCGCATGCAGGCCGCCGGTGCGCGAGAACACCTGCTGCGCCTCTCGAATCCGCGCCGGCAGCGACGACAGCAGCGCCGGCGTCACGCGCAGCGGATCGTCGCCGACCGGCCAGGCGGCGCGCGTGCGGATGGCGTCGATGCTCGCCTTGCCGCACAGCCCGCACGACGACGTCGTGTAGAAGTTGCGCGCCGCACCCGCGCCGAGCGGCGGCGCATCGGGTCGCAGGGTGACGTCGAGAACGTTCATCTCGCCGCTGTCCTTCCACGAGCAGGTCTGGATCAGCTCCACCTGCTCGGGAGCGGTCACCACACCTTCGCTGAGCAGGAAGCCGACGCAGAGCTCGAAGTCGTTGCCCGGCGTGCGCATCGTGACCGCCAGTGGCGCGCCGCCGACGCGGATCTCCAGCGGCTCCTCGGCGACGACGTCGTCGCCGCGCCACTGCACCGTCCCCTCCCCCACCCGCAGCAGGCGGCGGCGGACGGTGCGGCTAGGCATCGCGCGCGCCCACCTCCGGCTCCTCCGCCTCGGGCAGCTCCGCGTGCCCGACGCGACGCCACAGCGGCAACGCGCTGACCCGCTCGCGCACCCGCCCCTCGACGACGTGCCAGCGGTCCATCAGCCCGACGCGCTCCTCCTCCGGCGGCGACTCGACGCGCGGCAGCGGCATGCCCGCAAGCCAGGCGCGCGCCAGCTCGCGTCCGCGCGCGACCGCGGGCTCGGCGCGCTGGAAGTCGAGAGTCGAGCCCAGGCCGCCGACCTCGATGAGGTGCAGCGGCACGCCCGCGCCCGCCGCGGCGGCGAGCGAGCGGCGGCGCTGGTGCACCTGGGAGACGAGGGTCATGCGATCGATGATCTCACCCAGTCCCACCGGCGGGGTCTCCACCTCCGAGGTGCTGGCGTCGATGAGCACGATGGTGCGCGCGCCGCGTCGCACGGCCTCGTGCACGCCGAAGTTGTCGACGACACCGCCGTCGACGAGCAGGCGGTCGCGCAGCGCGACGGGCGGCAGCACCGTGGGGATGGCGCTCGAGGCGCGCACCGCGGGTGCCACGGGACCGCGGTGGAAGTAGACGAGGTCGGCGGTGAGCAGGTCGGTGGCGCCGACGGTGAGCGGGATGCCCAGCTCCTCGAACCGCGTCTCGCCGAAGCCGCGCGCCAGCAGGTGCTCGACGCGCTCCGCGCTGATGGCCGCGCTGCGCCGCCAGGCCAGGGCACCCGCGTAGCCGAGCCACATTCCCTTGAAGATGCCACGCACCTCGGGATCGGCCCACCATCGCGCCAGCCCTTCCGCGCCCTCGACGGTGGGGTGCGAGGCCAGCCAGGCGCCGTTCCAGGCGCCGATCGAGGTGCCCACGATGAAGTCGGGACGCAGGCCGCTGCGCAGCAGCTCGACGACCACGCCCGCCTGGGCGGCGCCGCGCGCCCCGCCACCGCTCAGGCACAGCGCCACCGGCGGGCGCAGCGCGTCGACCCGCGCCCGGGCCGGGCTGCTGCCGTTCTCCATCCCGCGGAGCCTACGCCGGACGGGGCGCGCGCGGCACGTTGCGCCGCCGCGGGCCGCGTGCCATCCTGTGCGCCCTCAGCGGCCGGCCCCTGCCATGCGGCGGGAATGGAGGGCATCTAGCCATGGGACTGACGGTTCTGCTGACCATCCACGGGATCGGCTTCCAGCAGTTCCCCGACGACGCCGGCGGTGTGGCCGGCTACGCGGACGGGCTGCATGCCAAGCTGGTGACCATCCTCGGCGAGTCGCTGCTGGGACCGGACCCCAACCGCCTCGCGGCCGGAGTGCGCGGCCCGGTGTACGTGCAGAGCAGCTACCCGCCCGACCAGGCCAACGCGCGCGAGGGCGGGCTCGTCCGTCTCGACCAGCCGCTGGCCGCGCCGGGCAGCGCCGCGGCCCATGTGGCCCTGGTGTACGTGCACAGCGAGGACACCAGGCCGCTCCCGGGCGCGCTGGCGGAGACGGTGGCGCGCGGCATCTTCGAGGTGAGCCACTACGCCACCGCGCGCGGCGCGGTGAGCATGCTGTTCCACGACGTCAGCGCCGCCCTGCGCCACGGTCCCTCGGCCACCGACCCCGCCGGCGAGGGGGAGCTGAAGGTGCGCAGCGACGCGGTGCGCGGGCATCACCCGCTGGTGCGCCTCCTGCAGGCGGCCACGCCGACGACGGCGCCGCACGGCTCCGGTGTGCTCGACGTCCTCCGCACCGTCGAGGACGACGTCGCCGGCTACGTGTCGCGCAACGACCTGCGCCAGCGGGTGCGCGACTTCGTGCAGGCGGCGCTGATCCGGCTGGCGCAGCGCGGCGACGTCGACGCCATCGTCGTCAACGCGCACAGCCAGGGGACCGTCGTCTCCTTCGACGTGGTGCGCGGAGTGGAGGCGGACATCGCAGCCAGGATCCGCTGGCTGATCACGGCCGGCAGCCCGCTGCGCAAGTACGCGGAGATGCTGGCCTGGGGCACCGACGTCGGCTCCATCGCGGGGATCCCGCAGTGGCTCAACGCCTGGGACGCCCTCGATCCCGTCGCCGACCCGCTCGGCCCCGACGCCACCTGGCGGCGCGGCCAGCCGGTCACCGCGCAGACGCTGCAGGGGCTGTTCCGCTCCGTCGACTGGGTGCGCGGCACCGACACCGCCGCGGGCGTCGTCGACTGCCAGGTCGACAACGTGCGGTACGTGCCCGGCGGCGGTCTGCGCGCCCACGACTACTGGGGTGACGTGCCGCAGTTCGTCACCCCGCTGGCGGCGGTGCTGCGCGACCTTGCGGCAGGGCCGGGCACGATGACGGCGGCGCAGTTCGCCTCGACGTTCGCTGCGCCCGAGCCCGGCTAGGCGGCGCCCCTCAGTCGGGGAGCGCCAGGGCCAAGGCGAAGCGCCCGCGGGGATCCGTGTGCCACTGGACGACGCGCATGGCGGCGTCGCGCAGCATCGCCTCGCCCGACTCGCGGGTGAACTTGCAGGAGATCTCGGTGCGCACCGTCTCACCCTGCGCGAAGTCGACGCGCATCTCCGCGCCGGGGATGTCCACGGTCAGGTCACGTGCGGCCCGCAGGTGCATCTCGATGCGCGACTCCGCGTCGTTCCACACCGCGACGTGGGCGAAGTCGTCGAGGTCGAACGTCCCCTGCAGCTCGCGGTTGATCACCCGCAGCACGTTGCGGTTGAACTCGGCGGTGACGCCGGAGGAGTCGTCATAGGCCGCGATCAGCTCCTCGCGTGGCTTGACCAGGTCGAGGCCGATGAGGAATGCGTCGCCGGGCGCGAGCAGGCCGCGCACGTCGGCGAGGAAGCGTCGGCGCTCGGTGCCGTCGAGGTTGCCGATGGTGCTGCCGAGGAAGGCGACCAGGCGGCGGCCGAGCCGCGGGATGTAGGAGAGGTGGGTGGCGAAGTCGCCGACCAAACCGTAGATGCAGAGCCACGGGTAGTCGTCGAGCAGGCCGTGCGCGGCGTGCGACAGCGCGGCGTCGCTGACGTCGAAGGGGACGAAGGTGGCCAGGCTGCCCTCGGCGCGGGCGGCGTCGAGGAGGATGCGCGTCTTGGCGCAGGAGCCGGCGCCCAGCTCGACCAGCGACTCCGGACGCACCGCCGCGGCGACGGTGCGCGCGCAGTCGTTGAGGATCCGCGTCTCGGTGCGCGTCTGGTAGTACTCGGGGAGCTCGGTGATCCGGTCGAAGAGCTGCGAGCCGTGCTCGTCGTAGAACCAGCGCGGCGGCAGCGTCTTGGGGGTGGCGGCGAGGCCGTGATGCACGTCGGCGACGAGGTCGGCGCGCGCGCTGCGCCCGACGGTGTGCACCGCCAGAGTGAGCGGTGCGAGTCCCAGGGTCATGGCGCTCCTCCGTCGCCGGCGCAGCGGAAGCCGGCGAAGATCTGGCGGCGGATCGGGTAGTCCCAGTTGCGGAAGCCGGCGCGGCTCACCGAGGCGCGCGCCGCCCACGACGCGCCGCGGAGCACCTTGTACTCGGGACCGAAGAAGACCTCGCTGTACTCCCTGTAGGGGAAGGCGCGGAAGCCCGGATAGGGCCGGAAGTCGGAGGCCGTCCACTCCCAGACGTCGCCGACCATCTGCTCGCACCCGAAGGCGCTGGCGCCGAGCGGGTAGGCGCCGCACGGCGCCGCGCCGAGGAGTCGCTGGTCGAGGTTGGCGTGCGCCGGCGTCGGTGCGTGGTCGCCCCACGGGTAACGCCGCCTGCGCTGCAGGGCGGGATCCCAGGTCGCGGCCACCTCCCACTCCGCCTCGGTGGGCAGCCGCCGCCCCGCCCAGCGGCAGTACGCCTCCGCCTCGTGCCAGCACACGTGCATCACCGGCGCGCGCATGTCGACCGCCACGTCGTGGCCGAAGCGCTCGGTCCGCCAGCCGTCGCCGTCGCGGCGCCAGTGCTTCGGCGACTCGGCGCCCGCCTCGCTGCGCCAGGTCCACCCCGCCTCGCTCCAGAGCTCGCGCCGCGCATAGCCGCCGTCATCCACGAATGCCGCGTACTGGCCACAGGTGACGGGAAAGCGGTCGATGCGGTACGCGTCCAGGTGCACCTCCGTACACGGGTGCTCGTTGTCGTACGGCGCGTGGTCGTCGGTGCCGATGGGGTACGTGCCCGCCGGGATCGACACCGCGTCGAGCAGCACCTCGCGCTGCGGCTCGGGCAGCGGGGGGAGCGGCACGCCGTACCCGCCGTCGAGGAGCTGCAGCGTCTGCAGGATGGTCTCGCAGTGCTGGTGCTCGTGCTGGACGATCATGTCGTACACGAAGCCGTCGCGCAGCAGCGGGTCGACCTCGCCGTTGCCCTCCAGCCGCACCTCGTCGAGCAGCGACAGCGAGCGTGCGTCGACGGCGTCCCGGTACGCCGCCACCTCCCGCCGGGTCAGCAGCGGCAGGGAGGCGCGCACCCGGCGCGGGTTCTCGAAGGCGTCGTAGTGGTGCATGCGCGCCTCGTCGACCGGTGCGGCGCCGCTGAGCTGCTGCACCAGCCAGAGCTCCTGGTAGACGGCGATGTGCCCGTAGTCCCAGACCAGCGGGCTCATGATCGGGTCGTGCTGGCGGTGCAGCCTCGCGTCGTCGACGGGTTCGAGCAGGGCGTCGGTGCGCGCATGGGCGTCGACGAGGTCGGCGGCGAGGCGCTGCTTCAGGTCCATGCGGTCCAGTCCTGCGGGTCGCGACGGAAGCGCTCCAACAGCTCGTCGCCGGGACAGCGGCCGTGCGCGGTCCATCCGGCGGCGAACTCGGCGATGCGATCGGCGGCGTTCGCCGGCAGCCACCCTCGCGGCGCACGGTGTGCTGCTGCGGCGGCGACGGAGAGGAGCTGACAGGCGGTGGCGCGCAGGGAGCCGTCGCGCACGCCGTCGCGTGCGGCGCGGGCCCATGCGGAGGAGCAGGTGCCGTCCCAGGTGGGCACCGCGTCCATCGCCCGCCACAGCGCCTCGTCGTCGACGCACAGCGCGGCGAGGGTGCAGATGGCAACGTCGCGCCAGCGCGCGGGCAGGGCGTCGAGGTAGCGCACCTCGAGGTACCCGCGCGGGCGCACCGGCGGGAAGAGCGTGGTGAGGTGATGGACGATGTCCTCGTCGTCGGGACGCGCCTCGCCGCTGGCCAGCCACTGATCCAGGGTCACGCCGGACGGCGGCATGTCCTGTGCGCCGCCGCGCGGCAGCGGCATGACCGCCGCGCCGAGGGCGAACTGCTCGTACGCGGCCGTCCAGTCGCAGCCGAGGTCGCCGCCGTCGAAGGCGGTGCGCGTGGGATCGAGCTGCTGCCAGATCGCCAGGCGGGTGCTGCTCATCCCGGTGGGACGGCCGGCCAGCAGCGGGGACGCCGCGAAGGCCGCAGACAGTGCGGGCCCGACCACGTTGAGGACGCGCCAGCGCAGCAGCGACGGATCCAGGTCGAGGCACACCTGCAGTGAGGCGGTGAGCCGCATCATCCGCCGCCCGCCGGCACCCACGCTGTCGAAGCGCGACTGCATGGCGCGGTAGCGCGGCGCCTCGGTCTGCAGCGCGACGGCGTCGACGTCGTGCCAGGGGGACACCGCCGCGTCGAGGAGCACGAAGCCGCCGGCCTCCGCACACTTGCGCGCTCGCGCAATCATCACGTCGATGACACGCAGCGCTTCGGCCACGCCGCCGCTGCACGGCGGGCTCAGCTCGAGCTGCCCTCCCGGCTCGAAGGTGACGCAGGCGTCGTCGATCAGCGCGGGATCAGCGCGGCGCAGCGCGGCGAGGGTGTCGAGACGGGGGACGGGACGGGGGCCGTCCGCCGTGATCCGGACCGGGAGCAGCTCGATCTCGGCGCCCACCCGTCCCGGTCCGGCGACCCCGCTCCACGTCGGGGTCAGCAGCGCGCGGACGCGCTCGGTGAGGGTGGCGCTCGGCGAGGTCGCGGCGGAGGTCACGTCGGCACCGACGGCGCCCGGCGGCGCTGCCTGCCGACGGTGGCAGCCCGGCTGGCCACCATGAGCAGCCGCAGCGGCTCACGGCGCGGGTCGTTGGCCGCCGGGCGGGAGCCCGCCCACGCCTCTGCTGCCGGCCGCACGATCACGGCGGGTCAGTCTGCTCCTTCGGTACCCCCGGCGACATGATCGACCTCGGCAAGGCCCGGCGCCACCTCCGCAACCCTGGCGGGCAGGGCGTCGCGGACCGTGGCGATCAGCTCCTCGACGACGCGGGACAGCGGCGCCATGGAGCGCTCCGCCCGCGCCAGGATGATGGCGCCCTCCAGCGCGGCGATCATCAGGGTCCCGAGCGACCGCGCTCGGTCCGGCTCCGCCCCGCTTCGCTCCAGCGCCGCGGCGAAGATGCTCTCCCAGGCGCGGAAGGCGTCCGCCGCGGCATCCCGCGCCGCCGGCAGCCGCTCCCCCTCGAGCGTGGCGGCGACGACGGGGCAGCCCGCCTCGAAACCGCTCTCGGACAGCACCCTGTGCCACCACGCGCCGAAACCGCGCAGGGCGGCCTCCGGGTCGCCGCGCTCGTGGGCGGCGATCATCGAGGCGGCGATGTAGTCGCCAGCATAGCGGGTCGCCTCGACCACCAGCTCAGCCTTCCCGCCCGGGAAGTGGTGGTAGATCGACCCGCGCGGCGCGCTCGATCGGGCCAGCACCTCGGTGAACGAGGTGGCCTCGACGCCGCGCTCGCGCATCAGCAGCGCTGCGCTGCGGATCATCCGGTCGCGGGGGCTCGGCTTGCTCATGGGCTTGACTATGACGGTCGGCATAGTACACCATGCCGGAGCGCTGTTATGACGTACGTCATAGCGCCGCCTCGTGGATCCCAGGGAAGGAGACAGCGCCATGAGCAGGAGGCTCCTCGCCGCCGCCGCCATTGCCGCGGCTTCTCTTCCGGCCCAGGTTGCGGGCGCCGCGGCCGCGTCGGGCCAGCCGCCCGGCGCCACCCTGACCTCGGCGTGCACCGAGAACCAGGCCTTCGTCGACGGCGACCCCGCCGCGGTGGCCGCCGTGCTCCCGGCGCACTACACCGCCGTGCTCGACCCCGCCACCGACCGCCCCCTGCTCTTCTTCCGCGCCGAGCACTGCGACTCCATCGCCACCGGCCTGAGCGACGAGCCGGGCACGATCGCCGACTTCGGCGTCGTGGTGCAGAGCCCCGACGGGATCGGCTGCGCGTCCGCCGCACCCGTGCTTGGCATGGTCAAGGGCGACGTGCCGCCGGTGTGCAACTGGTACACCCTGGCCTGGCTCTCCACCGATCCGGCGCTGGTGCGCGCCTTCGAGGCCGGCCTCGATGATTTCCCCGCAGTGCAATCGTCGTCACTCGCCTATTCGCTCGGGGCCCTCGACCCGGCGAGCGGCGGTGCGCCCTTCCACTTCGACGCGCCGGCCTCCACCGGCACCCCCTTCGCCATGGACTCGATCACCCGGGCGCGGCCCGGCCAGCTCTCCGTGCGAGGCGGCTACTGGACCGACGTCGCGCAGGGCACCGTGGAGGTGGCCGTGTCCAGCGACACGCTCAGCTCCGGCGACGCCACCGGCACGGTGTCCGCACCAGCCGGCACGCCGGTCGCCCGCCTGCTGGGCGGCACCCAGGCGCAGTTCCTGCCCGGATACTCGGCGCTCTCGGCGGAGCGGTGGGATCGCGCCGTCTACCGCCGCCAGCTCCTCTGGCCGGCGCCGGGCGAGACGAGCTTCTCCGGCTCCTGCTCGCTGCAGGGCACGGTGACCTTCGACCCGCCCGCCGGCGACGTGCCGCAACCGCTCGCCTACAGCTACGACGCCACCGGCACCTGCACGGGGACGCTCGACGGGCGCTCCGTCAACGCGATGCCGGTCACGGTGCACCACGCAGGACACAGCGAGGGCGGCTGCATCCAGGCGCAGACGACGGACGTGGGCACCGGCTCCGTCACCTTCGCGTCCGGAGAGTCGATCGACTACACGGTCGACTTCACCACCGACCTCACCACCGTCAGCTTCACCATCTACGGTGCGCGGTCCGGCATCGCACCGGGGTCCGCGACCTTCGTCACATCGCGCACCGCGCCCGACATCTCGGCGCAGTGCGCGACGCAGAGCGTGCAGACGGCGGCCATGGACGCATCGCTGAGCACGCAGACGCCGCTGGTCAGCCTCACCCGGCCCAGGCCGGCAACGGGCTGCGCGGGATGCCGCGAGGTCACGGCGGCCGCCGTCGGCGCGAACGTCGTCGCGTCCCTCGCCGCCGCCGGCGCGTCGCTGCCCGAGACGGCGGCGGCGGATGCGCGACCGGAGGCCGGCGCGGCCGCGGCAGTGCTCCTGGCGTGCATCGCCGTCAGAGGACGGCGCCGGACCCGCGCGGGCCGGTAGCCACGGGCGCTCTCAGCGCCGCGCCGCAGGGCTCCTCGCGCTCTCGGCCAGCCAGGTGAACAGCGCCGCCGCCCACGCCTCCGACCCGGCCATCTCCTCGGGATGGCACTGCACGGCGAGCACGGGGCGGTCGCCCAGCTCGACGCCCTCGACGAGACCGTCCTCACTGCGCGCCGACACCACAAGTCCGCGCCCGAGATCGCGCAGCGCCTGGTGGTGGACGCTGTTCCAGCGCAGCGTCTCTGCACCGACGGCGCGGTGCAGCGCGGTGCCGGGGACGACGGCGACGTCGTGCACCGGTGCGGCCCGATCGTTGCCGTCGTGCCCGTGCATGCCGGCGCGCTGCACGTCGATGTCCTGCCACAGCGTGCCGCCCAGGGCGACGTTGAGCAGCTGGATGCCGCGGCAGATGCCCAAGAGCGGCTTGCCCTCCTCGACGGCCCACCGGGTGAGCAGCAGCTCGGCCGCGTCGAGCTCGGGCGCGGTGCTGAGGTGGCAGTCGTCGCGTGCCGTCTCGCCGTAGCGCGACGGCTCGACGTCGGGGCCGCCCGGAAGGAGCACGGCGTCGCAGCGGTCGTACAGGGCGCGGAGGACGCGCTCGTCGCCGACCGGGGGGATGGCCAGGGGCACGGCACCCGCGGCGACGAGGCCGTCGACGTAGCGCTGGTTCTGCACGTAGCGCGGCGGCGTGCCGTCGAGGCGCTGCGGGCGGAGGGTGATGCCCGCGACGATTGGGGCGGACTGCATGACCGGTTCATGCTAGCGCCTGGCGGCTTTCACCGCGTGGTGTGGCGGCGCTACCGTGTTCCGCGACGCGATGCACTGGTTCTCGGCCCCCGACCAATGGCTGAGCCGGCTGGCGATCCAGCGCGGGCTCGCCCTCTGCTACCTGCTCGCCTTCCTCAACGCGCTGAACCAGTTCCGGCCGCTGCTCGGCGAGAACGGCCTGCTGCCGGCGCCGCGGTACCTGGGGCTGACCGGCTTCCGCGTGGCGCCGTCGCTCTTCCACTGGCGCTACTCGGACCGGCTGCTCGCCGTGGTGGCATGGACCGGCATCGTGCTCGCGGTGTGCGAGATGGCGACGCTGCCCGAACGCGCTCCGCTGGTGGTGTCGATGCTGGTGTGGCTGGCGATGTGGGCGCTGTACATGTCGATCGTCAACGTGGGCCAGGTCTTCTACGGCTTCGGCTGGGAGTCTCTGCTGCTGGAGGCGGGTTTCCTGGCGACCTTCCTCGGCAATCTCGACACGGCGCCGCCCGTGATCGTGCTGTGGCTGTTCCGCTGGCTGCTCTTCCGCGTCGAGTTCGGCGCGGGACTCATCAAGATGCGCGGCGACCGCTGCTGGCGCCGGCTGACCTGCCTCGACTACCACCACGAGACCCAGCCCATGCCCAACCCGCTGAGCTGGTGGTTCCACCGTCTGCCGCGGCCGCTGCATCGCGTCGAGGTGCTGGGCAACCACGTCGCCCAGCTGGGTGCACCGCTGCTGCTCTTCACCCCGCAGCCGTTCGCCGAGATCGGCGCGGCGGCGATGGCTCTCACCCAGGCGTGGCTGGTGCTGAGCGGCAACTTCGCATGGCTCAACCTGGTGACCATCGTGCTCGCCTTCTCGGCGATCGGCGACTCCTGGCTGCACCGCGTGCTGCCGCTGTCGCCACCCGCGCATCTGGGCGCGCCCGGTCCGGCGTGGTTCGTCGCGGTGGTGCTGCTGATGGCGGCGCTGATCGTCTTCCTCAGCTGGTGGCCGGCGCGCAACATGGTGTCACGCGGGCAATCCATGAACGCATCGTTCAACCCGCTTCACCTGGTCAACACCTACGGCGCCTTCGGCAGCGTCACCAAGGTGCGCCACGAGGTGGTCATCGAAGGCACGGCGTCGCCGCTCCCCGCCGGCGGCGCCGAGTGGCGCGAGTACGAGTTCAAGGGCAAGCCCGGCGACCCGGGACGCCGTCCGCCGCAGGTGGCCCCGTACCACCTGCGGCTGGACTGGCTGATGTGGTTCGCTGCGCTCTCGCCCGGCTACGCGCGCAGCTGGATGCTGCCCCTGCTGCAACGTCTTCTCGACGGCGACCGCGCCACCCTGAAGCTGCTGCGCCGCAACCCGTTTCCCGACGAGCCGCCGCGCCACGTGCGCGCCCTGCTCTACCGCTACCGCTTCACCACCTGGCGGGAGCGGAGGCAGAGCGGCACGTGGTGGTCACGGCAGCTCGTCGGTGAGTACGTGTCGGCTGAGCTCAGCTCGCTGAGCCGAGACCGATCCCGCCGCTGATCGCGGCTGTGGTGACACCCGTGCTGCTGCAGAGCGTGGGGTCGGGCGGCTGGAAGGTGAGCGTGCCGAAGGCGCTGTCGCCGCTGTTGCGCGTCGTGCTGACGGTGTGGGTCGACGGCGGCGGCGCCTGGGTCGGCCCGGTGTAGCTCAGCAGGCTGAGGGTGGCGCTGGGCACGACCGTGCCGCTCAGCGAGACACCCGCGGCGACGCCCGTGGTCGTGTAGCTCACCACCGTCGTGGTGCCGTCAGCCCAGTTGCTGAAGGCGGTGCCGCTGGTGGTGCTGCTCGCGCAGCTGCCGTTGCCGGTCGGCACCGGCTCCTGGTACGTGGCGGTGGCGGTGCCGGAATGCGTGCCCGTCGAATCCGTGTACGTCCAGCTGTAGCCGACCGCGACGGTCTTCCCCGCCTCCACCGTTCCCGTCGCCGGGGCGGTCGAGTCGGTGCTCTGGCAGCCGGTGAGGTTCCCTCCGAAGCTGTAGGTGAAGTTCTGTGCCGTGGTGCCGAGTCCCGGCGAGAACGCGGCCGTGCCCGCCAGCTGACACATTCCCCCTCCGGTGGTTGCCCCGGCCGGTGCGGGCAGCGCGACTCCGAGTGCGAGCGCTCCCACTGTTCCCGCCATGACGCCCAGACGGCGAATGCCCACGATGCGATACCTCCTTCCTGTGCACGGTTGCGGCGTTTGTTGGTGTTCTCCCCTGCGCGTTCCCTTCTACGCAGTGCGTACCCGCGCCGTCAAATGTTGCAACGCGGCGGAAACGCGCGAATGCAGCGTTCAGCGAAGGGTCGGCGGGCGGGCGGCTGCGCTGCGCGCAGGCAGATATCAGGCGCGGCCGAGCTGGCTGGTCAGCGCGGGGTACACGACGAGATGCCGGAACGGCTGGATGGCGGCGAGGTACGCGGCGCCGAGGAGGCCGCGCGGCTTGACGTACACGCCCATCCGCCCGCGATAGCGGCCGCGTCCCTCCTCGACCCAGGCGAGCTGGAGCACGCCGTGCACGGTGGCGTTGGACAGCTCGGCCGCCCACTCGTCGTCCGTCTGGTACAGCGGCACGAAGCCGTGTCCGGGCCCGCCGGCGGCGCGCGAGCCGGTGCCGCGCAGGTGGGCGGGCAGGCGGACGCTCAACGTGGTCTCGGTGCAGCCGGGAATGGGTCGGGGCCCGGCGTCGTCCCAACCGAGAATTGCGCCGAGGCGAAATCGTAGGGCGAAGAGCGCGCGCGTCAGCGGCGAGCCGGACCTGGCGGGATCGAAGGACGAGGCGACGTGGAGGAAGGCCTCGAAGTCCTCGCGGGCGCCGTACGCGGGCAGGCTCCAGGCGTCGAGCAGCGCGAAGTCGGGGGCGATCTCGGAGATCACCCAGGGATGCGCCTGGTGGACGGCGTTCGGCACTCTCACGACGCGGTCCTCTGAGCGCGCCCGCGGACCGACGACGGAGCCTGAGCGCGCACCGCATGTCGCACCAGCGCGATCGCGACTCGGCGATGGATCGGTGCGACCGCCGCCCAGACATGCACCGCCAGCGGGCGCTCGTAGCGGACGAAGGTGGCGAAGGAGAGCCGCCCTCCGTCGCGGTGCAGCACGATGTGGCCGGACAGCAGCGAGGACGACGCTTCCAGCCGCAGCCAGCGGTCACCGCGCGCCGCGATGCGCCAGCCGAAGAGGTTGTCACGCGACGCTCGCAGCGACGGACGGAAGCCAAGGACCACGCACTGGATTGCGCCGGCAGCGCCGACGACCGCACGCATTCGCAGTCCGTCCGGCCACAGCACCACGTGGGCGAGCTGTTCCGGCGACATCGCCGCCAGGCGGGCGCCACTCGCGGTCACGATGTCGGCGTAGTCCGCATGCGCGAAGGTGTCGAGGCGCCGGATCGAAGCGGGCACGTCCCGCTCCAGGACGGCGTCGGAGACGGCGTTGCGCCTGCTCATCGCGGTGTCCTCCTCGGGCGGCGTGCTGCGCCGCGATCGCGCTCCGGCCCCTCCACGAAGATCTTCTGCAGCGCCTGGGGTGCGAACGACTCGCCGCGGGTGAAGCCGCTCAACCCCGCGTCGACGGCGGCGAAGAACCCGCGCAGCACCTCCAGCCGCTGGGCGATGAAGGCGAGCTGCTGCGCATCGGGAGCGTCGCGTCCGCCGTGCGACGCGGCGGCCGCGCGCTCGGTCTCCTCCGCCGCGGCCAGCACCTGCCGCAGGTTCCAGCGGAAGCGCCGCTCCATGATCTCCTGCATGACCCGCCAGAGGTCGGTGGCGGCCTCGTAGTGGTCCTTGCGCGAGCCGGGCACGCGGAGCTGGCGCACCAGCTGCCACTCGATGAGGCCGCGAACCTGCACCGAGACGTTCCCCTTGCTCTGCTGCAGCTCGGTGGTGACGTCGTCGAGGGACATGGGCCCGCGGTGCAGGTAGAGCAGCCCGAAGATGCGGCCCTGCAGCTGGGTGAGCACGCCGGAGGTGGCCGCCGCCGCCCCCATCCCCTCGACGAACAGCGCCGTCAGCCGGTCCATGGCGCCTCAGCCTCCGTACCGAACATTCCGATATTTCAGAATGTTAGCGCAGGTGGCACCCCGCCCTGTCAAGCCCACCCCGCGCGTGGCTCCGGGTTACGAACGCACCGGCGCCTGCGTGGTCCCGAACCACCGGGCGCGCCGGCTGGCCCCGAAGTCGTGCTTCTCAACCGCGCGGGCCGTCGAAGGCTCCCAGTACGTCCCGACCGGCGCGGGCCCCGAGAAGAAGTCGACGTCGACGCGTCCGACACGACCCCCGCCGAACTCGATGTAGCAGGAGCCACGCCCGTCGTACGGGCTCGGAGCGCCACCGCGGATCGCCGCCAGCACCGCCGCGGCGGCGACGCGACCCTGCCCCTCCGCGAACACGCCCGCCTTGGGCACACCCACGGAGACGACGTCGCCCACCGCGTACACGCCGGCGACCTGGGTCTCCATCGTCGCAGCGCTCACCGGCACGAACCCGTCGGCGGCGAGGTCGAAGCTGCGTGCGACCACGTCGGGGACGCGATGCCTGGGCACGCCGAGGAACAGGTCGAACGGCATCTCCGCGCCGTCGTCGAGCACCGCGACCCGCCGCCCCGGTTCCAGGTGCGTGACCAGCCGCCCCGGCCGGAACTCGATGCGCCGCTCCGCAAACGCCGCCACCAGCGCACGCGACGTCTCCGGCGACGGCGGCACCGGAGATCCGAGGGGAATGCTGAAGGCGATCTCGCAGGCATCGCGAACGCCGCGCGACACCAGCATGTCGTGGGTCAGCAGCGCCGCCTCGCTGGGCGCCGGCGGGCATTTGAAGGGCGTGCCACACACGCCGACCACAATGCGGCCGCGCTCGAATCGCGCCAGCGGCTCGACCAGTCGCTCCGCACCGGCGACGGAGTAGAACTCGTTGCCCGCCTCGGCGAGTCCTGGCGTGGCCGCGACGTCGTAGTCGGCGCCCAGGGCGATCACGAGGAAGTCGCCCTGGTGCACACCGGCGTCGGTGGTGACCCGGCGTGCAGCGGGATCGATCGCGGTGATCGTCTCCTGCACGTAGCGCATCCCGCGCTTGGCGATGTCGCGGTAGTCGAGGCGGACCGCCGCCGGCGTGGTGCGACCGAACATCACGTCGAGCTTCGAGAAGCCGAAGACGAACGCGGGGTTCCTGTCGATCAGGGTCAGGTCGAGGTCGTCACCGAGCTCCTCCGAGAGGACGGTGGCGAGCTCCAACCCCCCAAACCCCGCGCCGAGGACGATCACCCGGGGCTGCACCGCCGGATCGTAGCACCCTGACCGAGGCCGCAAGACCGTAAGAGCGGGCGGAGTCCGTACAGACATGACTGGCACCCTCCGCCACTGCGCGACACGTCTGCTCACCGCCACGGGCGCGTTCCTCATGGCCGTTGCTCCCGCAGCGGCCGCCACGGGGACGGGGCCGCAGCCCGGCACCCCCGAGTACCTGCAGCGAGACGCGGCCAACATGGCCGCCGCCTACGGGCGCCAGACCGCCTCGGACGGCCAGCTCATGAACCCCGAGTACAGCCCGAGTTCGACCAGGAGGTGGGCGTCGAGGAGGCGAGCAAGCTGCAGGCGCAGGCAGCCTACCCCGGCCGCCCCGCGGTGACGCTCGGACTGCTGATCCCCGGAGGCGAGATGGGCAACCCGTTTCGCTGGACGGGGTGGAACGGCGTGCGCGGGCATGACCAGGACGTCTCCTACCTCAACCGCTACGGTGCGCTGATCCGAGCCCGGGTCTTCTCCCCCGTCGACGGTGCCACCGACCCGGACACCGGCCGTCCGCTGCATCCGCCCTATCCCGGCGCGGTGATCGTCCCCGGCAGCCTGCAGGGGACGCGCGCGATGTACGACTGGGCGGGTGAGGACCTCGCGGAGCGCGGCTACGTCGTCCTCGACTTCGACGCGCAGGGCGAGGGCACCAGCCAGAGCCTCCCCGCGCAGTGCGGCGGCGCCTCGCCCGGCGAGCAGACACAGTGCGGCGGCTTCCCCTTCCAGCAGCAGGCGAACTTCGAGTACGGCGCCAGCGACGCCGTCGACTTCTTCTGGAGCACGCCCGTCGCGCCCTACAGCGGCTCGCGCAACGCAGGCACCACCGCGCCCGGCGCCGACGGGACCGACGCCTACAACCCCGACTGGTCGCTCTTCGACCGCAGTCCCGACCCGCGCGCCGCCACGGCGGGGCGTCCCTACCGCTTCGCGCTGATCGGGCATTCGCTGGGAGCCACCGCCGCCAGCATCGTGGGCAACCTCGACCCGCGCGTCAGCGCCATCGTGGCGTGGGACAAGCTGTGCGCTCCGTGCACGAGTGTCACCGGCGCGACGGCGAAGCCGGTGGTGCCCGCGCTGGCCGTGCAATCGGAGTACTTCCTGAATCCTGAGCCCTACGACGTCTCGGCCGGGCCGAGCGGCGCGTCGGCTCCGGACCCGAGCAAGGCGCCCGATCCCTATCGCGAGGTCCGCAGCGGCTACCAGGCGTACGCGCGCGCCGGCGTCGACAGCATGCTCCTCGTGCTGCGCGATTCGACGCACCTCGAGTACACCGACATCCCCTACATCCTGCCCGCCTCCCGCTACGGCCAGGATGTCACCAGCCACTACCAGTCGGCGTGGCTCGACAAGTACCTGAAGCACGACCACAGCGCCGACGCCCGCCTGGCGGCGACGTCGTTCGACGTGCTGGAGCCGAAGGGGAAGGGTGTGTGGGGCGACACGCCCGTCCTGCAGCGGGACGGCTCGCTGAGCTTCTACTTCTGCTCCGCGTGGCGGTACCACAGCGCAGGCGGCGCGCTCGTCGAGGCGGTCGATCCCGTTGGAGACGGGTGCGACGCCGCGACCGTGGACGGCCCTTCGGGCACCGTGCATGCAAATGCCGCGCCGCCACCGGGCACGACCGTGCCCGAGGCGAGCAGCCTGGCGAGCCTCACCGCGCTGCCGTCGACTGCGGCGGCCGCCGCACCCACCGCCGCGGCCGGCGTCGCCGCGGCCGGGCTGCTCCTCCTCGTCCGATCGCGACGGCGCTCGGCCCGGTCACGCCGCTGAACCCCTCAGCTCGCCGCGAAGACCACGGTGACGGTGACGGTGTAGAGCCCGTTGCCGGTGACCACGCCCGCGCCCCCGCCCATGCCGCCCGCCGACTGCCCCGGCATCGTGTAGGACGTCGAGCTGGACGCCTCGGACACCGAGACGACGTCGCCGAGCGTCCTGCCCGCGAGCTGCGCCCAGCTCGCGGCATGGGCGCGCGCGTCCTTCATCGCGGCGTCGCGCGCGGGACCGGCGATGGCGCTGACGTCGTTGCGCCGGAAGTCGATGCTCTGCACCCATAACACGTTGGGAAGGGCCGTCGCCGCGTTGCCGACGACGCTGCCCACTTTGGTGATGTCACGCAGCACGGCGGTCACGCCGTTGCGCACCTCCCAGCCGTCGTTGCGCTGCAGCGTCTGGTTCCAGTGCTCGTTGATGCTGTACTGCGTGGTGGCGATGTCGGCGCGCGCGACACCGCTCCCGGTGAGTGAGCTGACCAGCTTGGCCGAGGCGCCCTGGGCCGCGTCGATCGCGTCGGAGGTGGTGACGCCGGTCATGGTGACGCCGAGGGTGATCACGACGCTGTCCGGCTGGGCCGTGACGCTGCCCGTGCCGGTGACGGTGACGGTCGGCTGCGTGGTGACGGCGCCGGTCGCCGGCAGGCTCGCCACGGGTGTCGAGGCGGCGCCGCCGCCACTCGTCGAGCTCGCGCCGCTGCTGCTCGGTGCGCCCGAGCTGCCACAGGCGGCGAGAACGGCGCCGAAGGCCGCCACCGCCGTCAGAGCGAGGAGCCGGTTCATGGCCTTCCCCTTGAAGAGCACGTGCTTCCGATCCTCACGGTGCGCCGCAGGGGTCCCGGGCGCCAGGGTCGATGTCCCCGGGCCGAGGGCCCAGAGCTTGCTACCGCGTGACGGGGTCGCCCGGTGCCGTGCCACCGGGCAGCCGGACACGGACCGTGGTGCCCACACCCACCCGGCTCTCGACCGTCACCGTCCCGCCGTGCGCCTCGACGACGTCGCGCACGATCGCAAGGCCCAGGCCGGAGCCGCCCGACGCGGCGCCGCGCACGAAGCGGTCGAACACGCGGGGCAGCAGGTCCGGCGGGATGCCCTCACCGTCGTCGCTGACGGTGATCTCGACACCCTCGGATGAGCGACGAGCCGCCACGCGCACCGTGCCACCGGCGCGCGTGTGGCGCACGGCGTTGCTCACCAGGTTGGCCAGAACGCTGCTGAGCCTCACCGGGTCGCCGCTCACGGTCGACACCTCGCCGCCGACGTCGTCGACCAGCGCGATCCCGGCAGCGCTCGCGGTCGGTCGAAACGTCTCCAGGGTCTCGTGCACCAGCTCGGCGACGTCGACGGGCTCGCGGGCGAGCTGCAGCGCACCGGCGTCGGCGAGCGCCGACGTTCGCAGGTCTTCGACCAGCTTCTCCAGCGTCCTGGTTGCGGCCAGGATCGGCTGCATCTGCGCGGGGTCGGCGGGGTAGACGCCGTCGGCGATGCCCTCGGCCTGGCCGCGGATGATGGTGAGCGGCGTGCGCAGCTCGTGGGCGACGTCGGCGAGGACGGAGCGGCGCTGCACCTCGTCCGCCTCGAGGCGGGCGCTCATGCTGTTGATGGCGCGGGCCACGGCACGCAGCTCGCGCGGACCGCGCACCGGCACGCGCGCCGAGTAGTCGCCCGTCTCGATGCGCTGCGCGGCCTCCACCAGCTGCTGCCCCGGGACGGTGACGCGCCGGAAGATCCGCACGGCGAGGATGACCGCGACGATTCCCAGGAGCAGCGCCGCCCCCGACGCGGAGCGCGCGAAGGGCGCCGACCCGACCACACCGAGCAGCGCCAGCACCAGCCAGACGAACGCCGACCCGATCGCGCCGAGAAGGACGAGCACCAGCAGCAGGAAGCACCCGAAGCGCCGCGCGATGCGACGGCGGGAGCGGCGCCACGCCTCAGGGCCGCGTGGTGGCCACGGCTCGTTCCCCGGCCACCACGGCGGCCTGCCACCCTCGCGGTGCATCCACTGCGGCGGACGGTGCCCGCGGGGATGGCGCGGTGTCGGATCCTCGTCGCTCACTCGGCGACCCGGTAGCCGACGCCGAAGACGGTCTGCAGGTGGCGCGGCGCGTGAGGGTCGGCCTCGATCTTGCGGCGGATGTTCTTGACGTGCGCGTCGACGGCGCGCTCGTAGGACTCCACCGCGACGCCGTGGATGGCGTCGAGGAGCTGCGCCCGGGTGAACACCCGACCGGGCTGGCGCGCCATGTGGAGCAGCAGCGCGAACTCCGTTGCGGTGAGCTCCACCGGCCGGCCGTCGACGCTCACCTCCATGCGCGACGCGTCGAGGACCAGGTGATCACCGGCGCGGACGACGTCGCCCTGCATGCGCGCAGTGTCGCTGCGGCGCAGGACGGCCCGCACCCGCGCCACCAGCTCGCGCGGGCTGAACGGCTTCGACACGTAGTCGTCGGCGCCCAGCTCCAGGCCGGCGACGCGGTCGGCCTCCTCGGTGCGCGCGGTGAGCATGATGATCGGGACGGCGGCGGTGCGACGCAGCTCGCGAGCGACGTCGAGACCGTCGATGCCGGGCAGGCCCAGGTCGAGGACGATGATGTCTGGCCTGTCGCGGTGTGCGACGCGGATCGCCTCCTCGCCGCTGTGCGCGGTGAGCACGGCGAAGCCGGCGCGCTCCAGGTAGTCGCGCACCAGGCGGACGATCTCGGGCTCGTCGTCGACGACGAGGACTGTCCTCATGGGACCAATCCTGCCGCGCGGCGGGGCCTCTGTGTCGGGCCCCGCCGCGGTTGCAGGGTCGTGCGGCTACGCCGTCGGGGCGGGGTCCTGCGGAGCGCCGGCGTGGGCCTGGCGGTGCCAGGCGTCCATGCGCTCCTCGAGATGGGCGCGGGCGGCGTGGCGTCCGGCGCAGGCTCCGGCGTGGCGGTGATGGCCGCCGCGGACGCCGAGCACCCGTGGGAGGACCAGGGTGCCGATGAAGGTGATCGCGGTGAAGCCGGCATCACGCGTGGTGGCGCCGACGGCGGCGGCGGCGCCGACGGCGAGGAGCCCCCAGAAGGGGGCGGCGCTGCGGGTCATGATGAGTGTCTCCGTGTGGTGGGGCAGGTGCCTCTCTTGACGCCGTCATCGTCGCGGAGGGATGTGGAGACCGTGTGAAGGTTTGCGGGAGAGCTTTCGCGTCGGTTGCGGGGAGGGCACGTGGCCTGACTGTTCGGGCCGCGCGCGAGGTGACTCTCGTCACCGCGCTGGTCTCCTCGGGGTCAGGTGGTGCGACCACCCCGGTTGCGTCGCAGCCACAGCGCGCCGCCGCCCGCTGCGACGAGCACGACGATGGCGACCGCAACGATCACACCCGCGCCCCCGCCTGAGCTCGACGGCGCCGCAGCGCCCGTCCCCGATGCGGTCGCCGGCCCGCCACCGGTGGCGCCCGTCGCCCCGCTCAGCAACGACGACGCCGGCACGTAGGGTGAGAGGGACCGGATTCCCTGTCCAGAACGGTCGAGGATGACCATGCCCGCCGCGATCTCCCACTGCGCTGCCTTCGGTGACAACGCCGGGAGGGTGGATGCCAGCGGGAAGTCCGGCGCGGGCGGCGGCGCGACCACGATGGGGTCGTAGCCCCCGGGAAACGCCTTGTCCATCACGTCCTTGGGGAACTGACCGCCGTTGACGAGGAACTGCGCGACGACGTGGCGGTACGACGCCGGCATGTCGGGCACCCGGTTGAACGGCGCTCCGGCGGCGATTGCGAACCAGCGGATCAGTCCCGGCGTCTCGTCGCCGAACGCGTCGAGGTTCTTCTGCACCCACACGTAGTGGGCGAGACGGTCGAGGAACTGCGGGCTGCCGATGTCCGCCTTCTGCGCGGGCGCGAGGCGCGCCGCGGCGGGCGCCGCCGCTTGTGACACGACCTTCGAGTACCAGCCCTCGGTGCCCAGCCAGCCGCTCCACATCTCCTGGGCGTTGGACGCGAAGAAGTACGCGGTGAACGGGTTGATGCTCCCGGTCGCCGCCTGGCTCTCCGACGCCCGCTTGATGCTGATGCTGGTGCCGTCGACGCTGACGGTGACCGGCTCCCCCGGGTCGCGCGGCGCGCCGGCGAGCGGGATCATGTCGAGGTCCTGGGCGGCGAGGTCGAAGGTCTTGGTGAAGGTGCCGAGGACCTCCCCTGGCGACGGTGTGGCCTGTGGTGGCACCGGCTGCGGGGCAACTGTGAAGCCGCCGAAGTCGAAGCGCACCTCGCGTCCCGAGACGGTCACAGGGACGCTGCCGAGGTAGTCGCCGTCCAGCACCACCGACGCCGTCTTCGCGCTGGCGCAGGGCGATGTCGCGCAGAGCACGAACGGATACGAGACGTCGACGCGTCCAACCCCCAATCCGTCCTGCACGCCCGGAGCGAGCGAGAGGTGGAGCTCCTGCTGGTTTACCGGGCGGCCGCCGACGGTGGTGGCCGGCTTTGGCGGTGAGTCCATGGTCACCACCACGACGAGCCCCTTGGCGCCCTGCTCGATGCGCATCGACTCGGGCCGGGCGCCCGACGGCAGCGGCTCGGTGTCGGGAGCTTGCACGCCAACCTGCAGGCTGCGCAGCAGCGCCCGCGACGCGAACGGCTCCGGTGCACCGCCGTCGTCGCCGCTGAGCACACCGACGACGGCGGGCTCTGTCGACACGAAGAGTGTCGCGGGAAGCTTCTGCGCACCGGCTGCCGAATTGAGCGGCTGGTCTCCCGCCAGCTGGATCACCGCCTGCACGGTCCAATCCCTGGCCACGCCCACCGACGCCGGGACCGCCATGATCAACCGGGTTCCGACGAACACGGTGGTGCTGGTGGCGACCTGTGCGCCGCTCCTGGTGACGACGGTGGTGCCGTCGGCGCGCAGGCTCACCGTCGCCGGACCACCGCCGGGCGGCTGCAGGATCAGGTCGACGGTGTAGCGCACCGGCAGCGCGCTGGACGGATCGACGTCACCGTCGTCTGCGCTGTCGCTCGCGGTGTAGTAGTGCAGCTGCAGCACGGGCGCTGGGAAGTCCAGCTCGGCCTGGTAGCCACCCGCGGCGACGCGCTGGAACTCGAACACCGACGGCGCAAGCTCGGGCGGGATGTGCGACCCGTAGATGCGATTCCGAACCGTGCCCGTGTCAGCGAAGCCGGCGTCCTGGAAGCGGCCCCCTGCGGGCCACTCGCCGTCGTCACCCGACGGCGACGGCGTGACTGAGACGGCGGTGGCAAGTGTAGGAGCCGGAGGGAGCGGAACGGCGGGTGCGGCCGGGCCGAGAAGGAGGGCCGCGACAGCGACGATGCGCGTGCGCCCGCGGGGGATGCGCGGCACTGCATACCTGCGCTGCGCCACCATGGTGAGGCTCACGCGCGGCCCTCGGGGAGCGGCGCGACAGGCGCCGCCGCGACGACGGTGAGTATCGACGGTGTCCGGCGCGCCGTCAAGCCGACCGGGCACCTCGCACGGAACCTCGACCCGCGGGCGACGCGGGCGGCACCGGCCCCGACCACCGGGGATCGCCGACCGCGTCAGACTCTCGACGGCGGCGTTCGACCGCAACCCGCTGGAGGCTTCGACCATGGGGCGAATCCACGTCCGACCGCAGGACCGCAGGTTCACCTACAGCGCGGCGTCGCGAGCAGACGCCGCAGTTCCGGCGGGGGCCGTCGGGGTGCAGAACGTCCGCGGCGTGTCGTGGACGGACTTCGCCACGGGGAACTACTCGCCCGGCGACGAGCAGGGGATGTTCGTCTGCCTGGCCCGCCTCGACGCCGGGATGGTCGATCCCCTGCACCACTTCGACCAGCCCTACCTCCTCTGCGTGCTCAGCGGGCGGATGACGATGGGCGGGGTCGACGCCGGTGACGGCGTGGAGCTGCCGGCGGGATCGATCGTCTACCTCGACGCCGGCGAGGACTTCTGGTTCAGAGCGTCGGAGGAGGCGGCCGTGGAGTTCATGGTCGCCCATCCACACGCCGCGCGGTACACCGACAGCCGGCACGTCGACTGAGCGGCGCCTCTTCCCGCCTCCTTCATTGTAATCGACGGGCGGGACCTTGCTGCAAGCGCCACGGCCGTGCTCGAATGTCTGGCTGTCACGTCACAGGGCGAGTGACATCGGAGGCGACGATATTGCGCACAGTCGGGCCGGACCGTTACGTGCTGCCTTTCGAGCAGGTCGACCACACACAGGTCCCGCTGGCCGGCGGAAAGGGCGCGCACCTGGGGGAGCTGGCGCGCATGGACGGTCTGCGCGTCCCGCCCGGCTTCTGCATCACAACGCACGCGTTCCGGCGGATGATGGCGGCAGCGCCGTCGATCGGTGAACGGCTCGATGAGCTGTCGCGCTCCGACGCGAACGACACGCAGGCCGACCGCGCTCGCAGTGAAGCAATGCGGCGCAGCATCGAAGCGACTCCGATTCCCGACGACGTCGCGGACGCGATCGCCGCCGAGGTTGCACGGCTGGGCGACGACGTCCCCTTCGCTGTCCGATCCAGCGCGACGGCGGAGGACCTGCCCACGGCCTCGTTCGCCGGCCAGCACGACACCTTCCTGAACATCACGGGACGCGCCGAGATCCTCCGCCATGTCAGCCGATGCTGGGCGTCGCTCCTCACCGAACGGGCGGTGAGCTACCGCCGGCGGAACGGCATCGACCACCGCTCGGTGGAGATGGCCGTGGTGGTGCAGCGGATGGTCCTCCCGCAGGCGGCGGGCGTCCTCTGCACCGCCGACCCGATCACCTCCAATCGCCGGGTCGCCGTGGTGGAGGCGAGCCACGGGCTCGGCGAGGCCCTCGTCTCCGGATCGGTGAACCCGGACGTGTACAGGGTGCGCGACGGCGAGGTCATCGCCAGGTCGATCGCGGACGAGACGCGCGCCGCTGCCGCCTCACCGGCGGGTGAGACGCACGTCCTGGGCGTCGAGGCCGCGCGTCGCGAGCAGCCCGCGCTGACGGATGCGCAGGTGCTGGATCTGGTGGAGCTGGGCCGGCGGATCGAAGCGCACTTCGGCTGTCCCCAGGATGTCGAATGGTGCCTCGTCGACGGCGGTTTCCAGATCGTCCAGAGCCGCCCGATCACGACGCTGTTCCCCATCCCGCGAGCCGGCGACGGCGAGAACCACGTCTACGTTTCCGTCGGCCATGGACAGATGATGACCGACCCGATGCGGCCGCTCGGGCTGTCGATGTTCCAGCTCACGGCGGGTCCGCCCATGCACGCGGCGGCGGGCCGGCTCTTCGTCGACGTCACCGCGAGGCTGGCCGCGCCGGCGACGCGCGCCGGCCTCCTCGACGTGATGTGGAGGTCCGATCCGCTGATCGGCGACGCGCTGCAGTCGATTCTCGATCGCGGCGACTTCGTCCCCACCGTCGACGACGGGATCGGCGCTCCACCCGCCGCGCCGCAGCCGCCGATCGACCCCGATCCTTCACTCATCCCCGAGTTGATCGCGCGCACCGAGGCGTCGATCGCCGACCTGAAACGCACCATCACGTCTGCATCCGGACCGGAACTGTTCGACTTCGTCCTGGCCGACATCCAGGAGCTGAAGCGACTGCTCTTCGATCCGCAGAACCACCAGGCCATCATGGCGGGCATCGAGGCCACCTGGTGGCTCAACGACCACCTGGGCGCCTGGTTGGGCGAGAAGAACGCCGCCGACGCACTCACCCGGTCGGCCCCCGGCAACATCACGTCCGAGATGGGGCTCGCTCTGCTGGACGTTGCGGACGCCATCCGGCCGCACCCGGAGGTGGTGTCGTTCCTGGAGCGCGTCGAGGACGACGGGTTCCTGGACGAGATGGGCGACCTCGACGGCGGCGCTGAGGCGAGGTCCGCCATCGCGGCCTGGCTCGACAGGTACGGGATGCGCTGCGTGGGCGAGATCGACATCACGAGACCGCGGTGGAGCGAACGTCCTTCCACGCTCCTGCCCGTGATCCTCGGCAACGTCAGGAACTTCGCGCGGGGGGCCGGCCGGCGTCGCCTCGAGGCCGGGCACCAGGAGGCGCGCACCAAGGAGCAGGAGCTGCTGCAGCGGTTGCTGGCCCTCCCGGACGGAGAGCGGAAGGCCGGCGACACCAAGCGGATGGTCGACCGCCTGCGGACGTTCATCGGCTATCGGGAATATCCGAAGTACGGCATCGTCTGCCGCTACTTCGTCTACAAGCAGGCGCTGATGGACGAGGCCGATCGGCTCGTCCGGCGCGGCGTGCTTCGCGACAGGGAGGACGCGTTCGACCTCACCTTCCAGGAGTTCCACGAGGCAGCTCGCACGGACCACGTGGACCACGAGCTGCTCGACCGGCGCAGGGCTGAGTTCCGGTCATATGAGGCGCTGACACCGCCGCGTGTGCTCACCTCGGAGGGAGAGGCCGTCGCGGGGACCTACCGGCGCGACGACCTGCCGGCGGGCGCGCTCGTCGGGCTGGCGGTGTCCGCCGGAACCGTCGAGGGCCGGGCGCGCGTCGTCCTGGACATGGCCGGCGCCTCGCTCGAACCGGGCGACATCATGGTGACGACCCATACGGACCCCAGCTGGACGCCCCTCTTCGTCACCGTCGCGGGACTGGTGACGGAGGTCGGAGGGTTGATGACGCACGGCGCGGTGATCGCACGCGAGTACGGGTTGCCCGCTGTGGTCGGTGTCGAGCACGCCACCCGGCTGATCCCCGACGGCCAGCGCATCCGCCTGGACGGGACGCACGGATACGTGGAGATCCTTCCTTCGAGCTGACCGTCGCGGCGCGGCTCCGCCGGCAGCGGCCGGCGTCACAGCCGGCTGTCACACGCGCGTGACGGAGTAGGAAACCTCTGTGAGTCCACCTGCACAGCGGCCGCGGCGGCGGGACCATCCACGCCGTCGCGGAGAAAGGTTGGAGACGATCGCTCGTGCCATGGGAGACCGGGGGCAGCCGGCCCAGACCGCGGCGGCGTGACGCCGGCGCGAGAGCGGCTGCCAGGCGGCGCATCCACCGCACGGTGGCCCTGACGGCGCAGGCCGTCATCGCGTCGCTGCTCGCCTCCGCGGGGCTGGCGGTCGCCTCGTCGCCGGTGCTGGCGAGGACGGTCCCGCAGTATCCCGAGGCCAAGGGCCTGGGGACGGTGCCCGAGCACAGCATCACCGGCGACTGCCGCGACCCCACCCCGGACCCGACCGCGCAGTGCATCAACACCCCGTGGAACGGACACATCTCGATCAGCCCCCACGTCGTCACGGCGTGCAAGAAGCAGGGCGGGCAGCTCGTCGGGAGCTGCCGCATCACCGCGACGATCGACCCGAACAAGTTCACGGTGGTGTGGGGCAGCCCGAGCAAGCCGAGCCTGGCCGGATTCGCCGACTGCGGCGGCGGTGGCTTCAAGGCGGACTCCGACGTCCCCGGCGGGTGGCGCGGCGGTCCCACCAGCTGCTCCCAGGAGTTCACCAGCCCCACCAACGGCTGGGTGGTGGCGAGCCAGGACATCGCCGGCCCCTGCGCATCGGTGCACGCCTTCCAGCAGGGATCCGGTGAGTTCGCCACCTGCACCACCGCCAGCGGCGCCACCGCCGCCAGCGACTACTACGCGGTGCTGCCGGCCGACACCGGCGTGATCATGGGGCACGTCTACGAGAAGGACGGCACGACGCCCATTCGCGGCATCGCCGTGCAGATCCGCTCGTCCGACGACAAGCGCTCGGTCGCCTACACCGACGCCACCGGCTTCTACAGCGCCTACGTCGACACCGGCACGTACACGGTCTGCCCCTGCTGGTTCCAGAGCAACCAGTTCAACCAGGGGCAGGCGGACGTGTTCACGCCGCGCAACCCCACGCTCTCGGTGAACGGCCCGGTCACGCAGGACTTCGTCGAGGGCGGCTGGCAGATCTCCGGGAAGTTCACCCGCAAGGTGACCCGCAAGGGCGACCCGCCGCTTGCCGGCATCAGCGTCGGCGTCACCGGGCAGGACGGGTACTACCGCGAGACGCAGACCGACGCCGGCGGCCACTACACCATCACCGTGCCGGACGGCAGCTACGCCATCGAGGGGCTCACACCGCCGCCGTTGCAGAACAACGAATACATCGACGGCGTGCCCTATCAGTGCGTCAACAACGGCGCCACCTCACCGACGGCGCAGTGCGTCCTCTCGGTGAGCGCGGACGAGCCGCACGTCGACTTCGTCTTCAACGACGACTACAAGCTCAGCGTGACCGAGAGCGGCGGCCCGTCGCTGCCCGGGCAGAACGTGAAGACGATCACCGCGCACGTCACCGACTACCGCGGTGACCCGGTGGCGGGCGCCAAGGTGCACTTCGCGGCCAGTGCGCCCGCGGGCGCCGCGGTGGCGCTCGCGGCGCTGTCCGGCGGCGGTGCGCTGTTCAGCACCTTCGGCCAGAGCGCCGCGACATCGCTGGTGCAGTCGAGCTTCGAGCTCACCACCGACTGGAGCGGCGAGGCGGAGCTCGCCAAATGGTTCGGGGACGACGGGGCGCTGACCCTCGACGCGGCCATCGACGACGGCGGCAGCGGTGTCTCCAATGCGCCCGGCGAGACCGCGCAGCTGCAGGACAGCGGCTCACCGTCGAGCACCGGGCCACCGCTCTCGTCCAGCCTGCCGCAGACGCTCAACAAGGGCATCCTCGCCCGCAACCGGGCCCGGCCAGCGCCGCGATCGCCGCTCGCCGCGCTGCAGTTCGTCGTCGTCGACGCGCTCAACGATCTCGCCTCGACCGCGGGCGCCGCCTGGCTGCCGGTCACCTCGCAGGACGGGAGCAAGGGCGGCATCGTGGTGTTTCCCGAGCACACCGACGCCAACGCCGTCGCTGCGTATCTCCAGAAGCCGACGGACGCGCCGCCTCCGGCGGTGGAGGGAGCGCAGGTCATCGACATGACCGACGTCGCCGCCGTCGTCGACGACCCCACCTCGCAGGACGTCCTTCCCCAGTCGTTCCAGCCGCTGAGCGCCTGGGCCAAGGCCAACGCGGGCATGGCGCCCGGCATGATGGACGGCAGCGACGGCGGCGGGATCAGCGGCGGTCTTCTCTACCGCGAAGGGATCCGGCCGCCCGCCGTCGCCGACCGCCTCCCGAGCGAGGGCGTGCTGGGCACCCACGAGAACGGGCTGATGGTGGTGACCAGCGGGCCGCTGTCGCTGACGGCGACCCTGCAGACCGGCAGCGACGCCGGCCAGTCGGCGGGGATCGACTCCAGCGGACAGGTGGTCACCGGCATCCCCTGGGCCGAGGTTCTCGACTACTCGAAGATCGGCGGCCAGCTGCGCAGCGGGTTCGGGGCTTCGGTGCTGGGCAAGCAGGTCGCGTCCTACCTGCTGCCGCAGGGTCTCGGCGACTACGCCTTTCAGCTCACCGGCACCGGCTCGGGACCGGCAACCGTGTCCTTCTACGACGAGAATCGCAACCCCGTCGCCTCGTTCTCCGTGCAATCGTCGCGGGGCCAGGTGGGCACCATCGCGACGCAGAACGGCTCCCTCGCCTCGACGCTGCATTTCGGCAGCAAGACCTATCAGTCGGGCGACGGACCCGCCCTGCGGGTGCTCGGGGTGCCGGCGTCGCTGGCTCCCGGTACCGCGCAGGATCTGCACCTGCACGTGGTCGACGCGCAGGGGCTGGCCGTCGCCGGGGCGAAGGTCCATGTGGCCGGCAGCGCACCCTTCTCCCCCGGATACTCCGCCGACGGCTGGACCGCCGCGGACGGCAGCGTCGACCTCGCGCTCGAGGTCCCCGAGGCGAGCGTGTACACCGGGTCGCCTGAGGCAGGCTCGGCGGCGCTCCCCGCCTTTCCACCGGCACGTACCGGCTACACGATGACGGTCACCGCGAGCGCACCGGGCTACACCTCGGCGAACGCCGCACCGGCGACGCAGGGAGTCACGCCGGGTGGTTCGGCTCAGGCCAGGGCCGTGGTGGCCGCGGCCCCCGGGCCGCCAAGCCCGTGGGGGCAGATGTTCAAGGACCCCTCGCTGCTGGCCGGCCTCATCGCCGTCGCGGTGCTCGCCCTCGCCGCCGTCGGCATCGTCCGCTTCCGCTGGTCGGTCGTTGGGGACACCCGGCTGTGAGCGCCCAGGCCGTCGCGTCGCCCGTGGCTCCCGAGCTGCCGCCGATCGCGGCGCGGCCGTCCCCGGGCCAGCGCCGCGCCATGCAGGCCACGCTCGCCACGGGCTGGGCGCGCACCCATTTCCTCGACGCCCTCGCCCTGTCCCTCTACCAGGTGTGGCGCTGGATCCGGGGCAACATGCTCCGCGCTGTGTTCTTCGGGCTCGTCAGCATGGCCGTCGCGTTCGTCTTCAACGTCGTCCTCATCGCCTTCGTCCACAACGGCGTCGGCTCGGTGCCGGCGGGAAGCCCGGCGATGGCACCGCAGAACGCGGGCAGCGCGGGACTCTTCTGGGTCGTGGCGCCGATGGTCGTCGCGGGCGTGGTCAGCTACCGGCTGCAGGTCGGCGGCGAGCGCTTCTGGAAGGACCTGCGGGGCTTCCCGGTGTCGATCGTGCATCTCGCCCGTGCTGGCCGGCGCGCGTCGCTGGAGCAGTCGCTCTGGGGCTTCGGCGCGGCGATGCTGATCTCCGTGCTGCTCTCGCGAGCGCTGGGCCTCTTCGTCGCCGCCGGCGCCCTGCTGCTCGCCGGGCAGCTGCTCCGCCCCATCGCCAGCGCGTTCGTGTCGAGCCTGTGGCGGACGGTGGTCAGCCGTGTGGCGAAGTCGCGGAGCCGGCCCCCGGCCGATTCCGCGCTGGTGCTGTCGCTCGCCGGCGCCTTCGTGGCACTCGCGGCGGGGCTCGTCTTCGCCAGCCCGGTCGCCAAGATCGTGCTCGGGCTGGTCGCGATCGCCGGCGCCGTGCTGGTGAACCGCCGCCAGCCTGTGCCTCCCGTTGCCGCTGCCGCGCTGATCCTGCTCGCCGTCGGGGCCCTGTGGCTGATGGGGATGCCGCATCCCGTCTTCGCCTGCGACGGCGGCTTCTCCGAGTGCGGCGGCACGGTCGGCGATTGGCTGAGCTGCGGCGCGGGCCCGGTGCTCAGCCAGGCGGCGCTGGCCTCCATCCTCGCCGGGCCGAGCGGCTTCATCGGCAGCGGCGCGGGCGGACTCGACCCGCAGGTGTGGCAGAACCCGGTCCAGAAGGCGTACCAGGACTACCTCGCCCAGCACCCGGGCGCCACGCCCGACGACTTCTGGAACGCCACCGCCGCGCAGCGTGCCGCCGACGACGCACTCCGGTACCAGCAGGGCCAGACCCAGGCGGACCAGGCCAACCTGCAGCGGCTGGGCAACGCGCCGGGACAGATCTGGCAGGGCGTGCAGCAGGGCTACGACGGCCTGAAGTTCGCCTGGGATTTCTACACGTCCGACGACCCGCAGTTCCAGCAGCTGCGCGACGACACCTCGGCCGGCAACGTCGGCCAGGGTGCGCTCGACACCGCATGGCAGGCAACCGACGCGGGTGCGAACACGCTGTACAGGCTGGACACCGCGCTGCGCACCGGTGACGCCGACACGGTGCAGCAGATGCTCAACAACGCGGGCGGCAACCTGCTCTTCCAGGCGGCGACCGCGGGGATGACGGACGCCGTCACCGAGGGCCTGCCCAACTACGGGTTGACGATGGCCGGGGAGGCGCCGCTGACGGAGCCGGCGACGGGCCTCGGCGCGGTGCCGGCCGCGGCCGACGCGACGACGTACACCGGTGTCGACGGCGTCCAGGTCCAGCTCCCCGACATGAGCACGGCGCCGCCGAGCACCTTCCTTCCCGACGCACCCGGCACCACGACCAGCCTGCAGGACGCCGGCTTCCAGTTCCCCGACCCCTCGACCCTCGACCCGCAGCAGCAGGCGCTCCTCGGCGGCGACGTCGTGGAGTTCCGCCCCACCGGCGAGGGCGTCAACGACGCCCAGGTCGTCACCAACTCCGACGGCAGCGCCGCGGTCCTCAAGGGCACCAGCGCCGACCCCGGGCACTGGGACACCACCGCACCGGGGATGTTCGGTGACGATGCGAGCGTCGCCAACGGCGCGTACCAGGCGAGCAACGAGCAGGGCGCGTACATCGTGAGCCGCGACCTCGGGCTCGACGTCGTGCCCACCACCGCCCCGGTGACCGCGGCCGACGGCAGTGCGTACACGCTGCAGCAGTTCGCCGACGGCGAGCAGCTGCCGGCGGGCCAGTACTCGCCGCTCGACCAGCAGAGGATGGCGGTGCTCGACTACGTGACCGGGAACGTCGACCGCCACGGCGCCAACTGGGGCAGCTTCGCCGGCGGCACGCCCGCCGCCTGGGACAACGGCCTCAGCTTCCCCAACCCCTCGAACATCTCCGACGCAAGCAACCTCGGCGCGCGGCCGCCCGCGATCAAGTCGGACTTCGTGGCCAACATGCTGGGCCAGCCGCTCGATCCGTCGCTGCTCAACTCGCTGCAGGGCGTCGACGTGAACCAGCTGGCGCAGAACCTCACCAACGCCGGCATCCCCCAGCCGAACGTCGCCCAGGCCATCGCCCGGCTGCAGGAGATCCAGAGCAACGGGATGATCACCGGCGAGGCCTGGGCTGGGCAGTCGATGGACTCCCACCTCAACGGCGGCTACATCGTGAACAGCCGCGGCCTGCCGGTGCAGGCGGCGACCAACGGCGCGGTCCGGCGCGTCGTCGACGGGAGCTGGACGCCGGTGCAGTTCTCCGGGACCGACGTGCTGTCCGGAAGCCCGACGCCGCCCGACCCGCTCGCCCCACCGTCGCCGAGTGACGCGACGACGCTGCCGCAGGACCTCAGTCCACCCCCGGCCGCCCCGCCGCCGTCGAATCCGCAACCACCGCCCACCGAGCCTCCGCAGTGATGAGCGAGCCGCGAGTCGTGGAGAGGTTGCTCGTCTACCGGACGCTGCCGCAGCGCAACGTGCTGGCGTTGAAGGTGGAGCTCGCCGACGACGGGAAGGTGTCGTTCGTTCCCGGGGATGAGCGCTCCGAGGAGGCACTGCGGATGCTCCAGGGTGGAGTCGAGTCGCGTGGGGTCCATGTGACTCCCGACCAGGGGAGCGTCTTCCTCCGCGCGGTGTACGACATGCTGCAGCGCGCGAGTGTGTGGCACGCGGTCCGGGACGCGTCGGTGGCCGCAAAGGACGAGACGCGCTGAGCTCGCAGTCGGCGCGTGTGTCGGAACGGGTGGAGTGGGGCCAGGCCACCGCTCCACCCGTCCATACGGGTCGGCCGGCTCAGCCGCCGGTGGTGGGGGCGGAGTCGTCAGCGTCGTTGTCGTTGCCGCCGCGATGGCCCTGCATCACGTTGAAGGCGCTGTCCAGGTGGACCTCCACGGAGGTGCCGTCGGACTTGGTGACGGTAACCTCGTAGCCCTTCTGCGTGAAGTCCGTGGTGACGGCACCCGCCGTGCCACTGCCGACGAACTTGACGGCCGCGGCCTGGGCCTTGCTGGCGTTGTCGCCGGTGACGGGGACCTCGGCGTTCTCATGCGCCTGGCTGCCGTGCGGGGGCATCGAGGGGGAGCCAGCGCCGGGCGCCGGTGCGGCCGTGCTCGATGCGGATGGGGAGCTGGTGGCCGCGTTGGCCAGGGTCGGGCCGAGGACGGTGGCGCCGAGGATGCCACCGGCGAGGAGGGAGCTCCCGAGGGCGCCCGCGATGACGAGGCGCTTTGGGATGGGGAACCGATTCATGTGCGTTGTGTTTCCTGTGTGCGAGGCTTGAGCGAGGGTCGATCGACACCTTCGACTCTGGCCGGCCCACCTGGGATTGGGCTCCCGGAAGGCTGAGACTTCGCTGCGCGTCTGGGGGACGCCGACCGCGGCACGTGCCGCAAGCGGCCCGACTCGGCAGCCCGCCAGGCCGATCGAAAGCTGATCCCGGGAGCGGCGAGCAACTGTGCTCGGTCGGAGCATGCGGACCACACCGATACGGCCCAGGCTCGGAGCCTCCATGCGCTGGCGATGCCTGACCTCAAATCAAGAGGTCAAAGGGAAGATCGCTTATGTCAGCTAGGCGCAGCCCGCGAACCATGCGGGCGAGGTCGCTCTGCCAGTGGATCATCGTCGGACGCTCTGCGATGAAGGCTTCGACGGCCTCCTGCAGCTCGTAGAGCGCGACGTGATACACGCGGTCGACATCGCCGGTTCCGTCTGCCAGCGACGCCAGTCGGGACGGCATCGGTTCGGCTGTGACCACCGTGATCGCGGGCGTACGGCCCTTACGGTTTCTGATGAGGTTCAGTGCCTCCGTCCGGGCGTTCTGGGCGCGATCGCTCCGGAGCGTCCATTTGCAGGACACTGAAGCGTGAATCAGTGGAAGAGACTGCGTGTACTTGCTGTTGGCGCGGCGGAGGAACGTTGCGCGCGCGACGTCATCGTCCTCGTTGATAGCGTCGTCACCGAATGCCGGATCACTGAGAGGGTCGCGAAACACGACGATATCCGGCCGGATGAGGTAGTCCGCCCCCAGGTGGATGCGGAGCTCCTCATACTCCTCGCTCAGTTTCTTGAGTTCCTGGAGGTGGTGGTACTGCGCGTAATCGCTGATGGAACCCCCGGCACGGACGGTCCATCGCTGCCCCTCGGACGATAGACGGTCGAGGCACACCGTCAGGTAGTCGCGGACCAACGCCTCGAACGACGATCCGGGGTCGTCCGATGCGGCCACGTCCTGCAATCCCTGGACGCCGGCATTCTCGCAGAGGATCGCGCCGAGCAACTCAGACACGCGCTTGCTCGCTGTGTTGTCCGTGTCGGCGACGTTCACGACGCGCGGTGCAGCAGACCCGGCCCGCTGCGGGCGGAGGCCAAGGACGCCCTTCTCGAGCATCTGGTGGTGGAGGTGGGCGCGCGCTTGTGCCATCAACGAAGGCGTCACACCCCGAGTCTCGCACGGGAAGCAGCGGGTGATCTGTCATGTCGCCCACCCGGCCCGCCACGGCGGCGGGAGGCAGGCGGTCAATGCCGTCCCGCGATAGCATGTGCCGTCCCGCCTCCGGTGCCGACCTCCCCGGCACCGATCTAGTAGACGGGAGGCCCCTCGACATGGCAGTATAGGAACCGATGTTCGGGCGGCCTGCCCGGGTGGAATCTCGTTTGGAGGTGCTTTCCGTGGGGCCGACGGTCCTCGAAATCTGCGCCGGCGCAGGTGGCCAAGCGCTAGGGCTCGAACAAGCGCGCTTCTCCCCCGTCGCGGCCGTCGAACTCGACCCCCACGCGTGCGCGACCTTGCGAGCCAACCGCCCGGCCTGGAACGTCATCCGCGCCGATGTGCGGACGTTCGACGGGAAGTCGTTCCGCGGCATTGATGTCCTCGCCGGGGGCGTGCCGTGCCCGCCCTTCTCGCTTGCCGGACGGCAGCTGGGAGCCGGGGACGAGCGCGATCTCTTTCCCGCCGCGCTCCGGCTTGTGGAGGAGAGCAGGCCCGCGGCCGTCATGATCGAGAACGTGCGGGGGCTTGCCTCCTCCCGCTTCGCCGCGTATCGCGCACAGATCGCGCGCCAGCTGCAACGGTTTGGATATGACCTGGATTGGCGGCTGCTCAACGCCTGCCAACACGGCGTCCCGCAACTCCGCCCCCGCTTCGTGCTCGTGGCCATGCGACCCACGTATTTCCGCCGCTTCCGCTGGCCCGTGCCAGGCAGCCCCCCACCCACCGTCGGCGAGGCGGTGGGCGACCTCATGGCGTCGCGGGAATGGCCCGGCGCGTTCGCTTGGCGTGCCCGGGCAGCGAGAATCGCCCCCACGATCGTGGGTGGCAGCCACAAGCACGGCGGTCCTGACCTCGGCCCCAGCCGGGCGAAGCGGGAATGGAAGGCCATGGGCGTGGACGCCATGGGCGTCTCCGACCTCCCTCCAAGTGCGGACTTCCCGGTCGACGGTCTCCCGAAGCTCACCGTCCCGATGGTTGCCCGAATTCAGGGTTTCCCCGACGAATGGCAGTTCACAGGGCGAAAGACCGCAGCCTATCGCCAAGTCGGCAACGCGTTCCCCCCGCCGGTGGCGCGAGCGGTCGGGGAATCAATCGCAGCCGCGCTGGGTGTACGCACGGCGCGTCGCCACGGCGGCGAGCGCGCATGGCAGCTGCCCCTGGGCTACCTGGACAGCGCGAGGGCGTAACCTGGCGCGGTGACGCGCCAGCCTGGCGGTGCAGCCTGGAATGAACCCCGTCCTGTCCGACGCCGTCCGCGTCGAGACCGGACGGCGCGCCGCGCGCAGCGCGGAGCCATCGCCGATGCCCTCCTCGACTGGCTGGCCCACTGCGGACGGGGGTTTCCGTGGCGGGTCAACCGCGACCCATATTTGGTCCTGCTGGCCGAGATATTCCTACGGCAGACTCGCGCGTCCGCCGTCCCGCCCGTGTTGGAACGCTTCGTTCGGCGGTATCCCACCTTGGCGTCTCTGGCGAGGGCCTCTCCGAATGACGTCGAAGCGAGCGTCCGCATTCTCGGCTTCGGTCACCAGCGAGCGATGCAGCTCCACCGCTTGGCCGAAGTTCTCGTCAAGGACCACGGTGGTCTGATTCCCAGGGATGCCCAAACGCTCCAAACGCTACCCGGCATCGGGCGCTACAGCGCCGCGATGATCGCGGCGAGCTGCTTCGGAGCTGACACGGCAGCCGTGGACACGAATGTCGCCCGCGTGCTGTGCAGGGTGTACGGTTTGACCCCCTCCCATGCCGAAGCGAGGAAAAGTGCGAACGTGTGGGCAGCTGCAGGGGCATTGACCGCGACGCGTCCGGACTCTGCCGCACAGCTGACTTGGGCGGTCGTAGATCTCGCTGCCGCGGTCTGCAAACCACGGCAGCCGCTCTGCCGCCAATGCCCACTTCACGTGTGGTGTTGCTCCGCGGGGCACGGCGATGGCTGAGCCCGTGGCGATCCAGCTTTGCCCGATTCGACGCGCCCACCATTTCGTAGGGCCGCAAACGGTAGGTTCAGATCGTACCGCTCGCATCGCGAGCAAGAGCTCGTGCCCGCACCTCCGGCCGCCTGTTCGGCCCATAGCCGCCGACGGCTAAGCTGCACGGACATGACGGACGGCACGCCCTACTGGCAGGACGCCCGCCACGGCGCAATGCGTCGCGCCGCCCACTGGCTGGCCACTGAAGTGGGAGAAGGGAAGCGCTTCAGGAAAGCACAGCTTCGCGCCGCCATCCAGGACCGTGAGCAGATCGACCGGCGCGTACGAGACCTTCGCGGCAAGCACGGATGGGTGATCCACAACTACCGCGACGATTCGACCCTCTCTCGCGAGGAGCACCTCCTCGTCAAGATCGGAGACCCAGTCTGGGACCCTGCCTACTTGGCTCCTCGCGGTGACGCGGTCAGCGCGGCCATCCGCAGGCGAGTGTTCGACCGGGATGGCAACCGCTGCATCGTCTGCGGCATCGCTGCCGGCGAGGAGTATCCGACGCTGCCTGGCGTCCGGGCGCGTCTCACCGTTGGCCACCTAGTTCCCCGAGCCCGCAAGGGGCAGAACGACCCGGACAACTTCCGAACCGAATGTGCGATCTGCAACGAGCCGGCGCGGCACCTCACTGCTCCGCCAGCGGACTTGGATCTGATTAAGGCTCGCATCAAGGAGCTTCCCCGTGCAGAGCGCGCACGACTGGCCGGATGGATGCAAGACGAGCGGCGCACCTTCCCAGAAATCGAGCGCCTGTGGATTCAGTGGCGGCAGCTGCCAGCGCCACAACGAGAGGAGATCGCCGGTGACCTCAAGGACTTGTCGCCCCGCGGGCGTTGATTTCGCATACGACCCGTGAGTTCGGGAGGCCTTGGAGCGGTGCATGCGACGCGGGCCGTCGTATGGCTGAGGGGCGACGGTGCGGACTGCCCGAGTCTCGCCGTCCGCACGCGTAGGGCGCTTGACGGAGACCCCGACCAGTTCGTGTACAACACAGCCGCGAGGCGTCTCGGAGACGTGTCAGAGCCCTGTTTTGAGCTCAAAAAGGTGGCGCGCCCAGGAGGATTTGAACCCCCGCACGCGGATCCGTAGGTCGGTTAGGTCTGCCTCGCCCGAGCACAGTTGTGCCCACGCTGGCGGTCTGGAGCGGCCTCAGCTGGCCCTGACCGGACCCGAAAGGTTGCACCAAAGGTTGCATCTCGCCGAGCGTCACCAACGATTGAACTTCGATCCTCCCACGGTCGCTGTTAGCGTACGCCTGTTCCCTCGACGACGTCAAACCCGCCGGCCCAGGCCGGTTTTGGGGGGCGAGCTAGACGCCATTAGCACCGTGGGCGGGCCGGCGACACCGGGTTCGCCATCAACTCGCCCGCACGGTCGCATACTCTCCGGGGCCCGGCGGCGTCCCCCGGCATCGCCGGAACAGGGACCGCAGGCGAACCCGACCGCAGTGGGGAGAGAGGCTGCCACAGGCTGGCGGGCGCCGGGCAGCCTCCGCTCCCAAGCATACCCTTCGGCGCCCCAGCAGAGGTGGCCCACCTCAGGGAGGACATTAAGCCGCAGGACCTCCTCGTAGCGGACCAAGATTGACGCGGCGAACGTCCGCTTGCTCTCTGTGAGCCAGCGACCGCGACCAAGAGTTTTGGGGCCAAGCGACGCACGTTACGCGGTCGACCTGGCCGCTACAGTAGGGCGCGTCACTGCAAGCCCAGCGCAGCTGTCTAAGCGAATTGGCGATTCAACCTATAAGCGTTTGCGTCGCGTGCGGGATACCCGGTCAGGAAACCCCTGAGGGTCGCCTGACGGTCGAGGATGCCTGCCCGCGATGGGTGAAGCGCGCTCTGAATCCGCAAGGTGAAGTCGAGTGGTTCGTCGGTGACGTCCCTCAACCCGACCGACGCTTGTTCGAGGTGACGATCACCGGACCCTGCCGCACGTGCAATGGAAGATTGGGAAAGATGCTCGAGGACAAGGTGAGCCGGTGGCTGAAGCCCAGTCTACTCGACCTCAAGCAGCCCCTCGTGCTGGATCCCCACCAGCGTGAGGTCGTGAGCACCTGGGCGATCAAGACGGCACTCTTCCTCGAGCTTGCCTTCGCCGAACTCTGTGGGCAGGCTCTGGCGCCGGAGCGCCACTTCCGCAGGATCCTCGACCGTGGAGCACCACCGCCAGGGTGCTGCGTCTGGATGTTCGCGGTGAGCTTGGGCCAACAAGTCGGCCTGGTGCGGACGATGCTGAGCTGGACGAAGGCCGCGACCTTGAACGTCCGCCGGCCTCGGAGGATCCTTCTGCCTGGGCTGCCTGCGATGGACGAGGTCGCGGAGGGGTACATCGTTACCTTCACCCTCGGTCACGTCGGGTTTCAGGTTCTCGGCTGGGATCTGGATGAGTTGGATCTGCAGCCGCGGCATGCCGCCATTACCCCCCCGCCAGGGATCGACGCGGCTCTCAAGCGGCTCTGGCCCCCAGACGGCCGTCGCTCGTTCCGCTGGCCATGGCGTCTTGACGGAGGCCGCCCCGGTTCATCTCCAAGCGACGGCGTCGCCGCTGTCGCAGCCAACTCGGCGTCGCTTGAGCTCCTGGCCACTTGGCCTCTAAACCCGCACCCCGAGACCCTCGTCCGGGTCCTCCCAGCCTCGGGATTGCCCTGAGCGGGTCCTAGCTCGGGTGCCGTCGGCTCGGCTCGTTGTGTCTCCGGCGAAGGGCGGTCGGCACAATGTGCTGGCGGCCATCGCCCGCTTTCCGCCCCGTGCCCCTCGTCGGCGATGCGGCGGTGTGCTCGGACGTGCCACGGCGCATCTAAGGGATGGCGTAACCACCAGATCGTGTAGCGGGACGCCGCCACCTCGCTTCGGCTCTTCGCCATGGAGCGGCGCTTCCGGAGAGGGGTAACCATCGACCAGACCGCCGGCCTTCAAGCCCTTGCGCTGCAGTTGGTGGACCGCATCGTTCACCCACATGCAGTACCGGCCGCGGCAGCAGCCGACGACATCGGCGTCCTGGACGCAGCCGCCCCGGCCCGCCGGTCCATTAGAGCCGGGTTTAGCTCCGGACGCCACCCATCACGCCCAGTACGCACCTGAGACGACTGCTACTGACGCGTCGGTCGACCAGGGTCGCTCCAGGCGTATTCTCAGAGGCACGGAGATTGCAACCTGGAGGACGGTATCTATGGACGTCAGAGACACGAACGCCATGCAGGAGTACGCTGCGGAAATCGACGCTGCCGGGACCGAGCTACGCGAGGCGGTAACGGACATAGAGGCCATTCGCGCCCAGGAACGAGAATGCGGCGATCCGCTGTACACCATCAGGAACGAGGAAGTTCGACAGCGCAGGGAATCGGCCATGACAAAGTTGCAGCGCGCCGTGGAGAAGCTCGGGGACAGTCAGCGCGGCCGGCGCGCCTCGCTTTTGGCGGCTGCCCAAATGCTAGAAGATGAGGCCAAGGGGCGGCCGACGCTCTGATCGCCGCGACGGCGCCAACCGGTGAGTGACACCCCTGTTGCGTACACTTAGACCTACATGACATCGTGACCGTTCAGCTTCTTTTCGGATCCTGGAGCGCGCCCGGGGCGCCTCGCGGGTATCAGACGCCGCCCGCTCCGGACCCCGCCGATGAGCGACTGTCTGTCTTTTTGCTGGCGAATGAGTCATGGAACGACTATCACTTTCGAACGGACTTCATCGCCCACCTCCATATAGACGGGAACTGGCACACGATCGGCCACGTCTCGATCGGCTACTTGGGTCAGCAAGAAGGACCCCACACCTACGAGGAGTTGGGACGCCCTGATCGCTTAGCAGTCCTCCCTGAGCGGTTCTTCTCCCTGGGCCAGGACCTTGGCTACTACGAAGAGCTACTTCGCCGCGCCGGTGGGGCTCAAGCGGAGGACATCCTGACGACAATGCGAGACATCGCGCTGGACCCCCGTCAACGCGACGCGGTCAAACAAGAGCGCGTCCTCCACGTCTCTCTAACTCGGAGCAACGGATCACTCGAAGCCCTTGAACAGGCAGCGGCGCTATTCGGTCGTGCCCCCGGGGCCGTCACTAACGCTTTCACTGCCACCCTTTGGCTCGAGGGGGCAGATGCACCGCACGTGTTCAATTTCGATTTCACCCCGAAGCCTATTCCATCACGCGTCAGTGTTCTAGTGGGGCTCAACGGGACAGGCAAGACCCAGTCCATGGCACTACTGGCACGTCTGCTCAGCCGCGTCTTTGCAGAAGACCCCGACGCGGAGTCACCCACGACGGATGAGCGAAACACCGTCCAGCCTCGGCCGTCGATCTACGGCGTACTAGCGGTGTCGTTCAGTGCCTTCGACGACTTCATCGTCCCAACCGAGCATACGTCGGGCCGGTTCAAGTACGTCTACTGCGGACTCAAGAGCCTCCGCGGCGAAGTGACGACGCGTGCGGAAATTGCTGAGACTGAGGTCGCCCAGCGATTCCTCGCACTCCCAACCCCCGCGGACAGGCTCAGGGCGCTCGAGCCTCTACAACCAACGCTGGACGCCGACTTTGACCTCGACGAAATGGCAGCCTCCGGCGCCCTCCCCTACAGCTACCTCAGTGCCGGCCAGCGAATCGTCTTGAGTATCGCTAGCGAGCTCATCCGCAATATGAGTAGCCGAGTACTCGTCATGATGGACGAGCCGGAGATCCACCTACACCCGCAACTGCTCAGCAGCTTGCTCGCTTGGATGGAGGACCTGCTTGCGGAGCGCGATGCCTTCGCGATAGTCGCCACGCATTCGCCGATTGTCGTGCAGCAAGTCGCGTCCTCCTCGGTTTTCGTCCTGCGACGACTCGGCGCGCATCCCGTCATTTTGCGACCCGCTGTTGAGACCTTCGGCGCGAACCTGACCGAAATCGTGCGCGAGGTCTTTGAGGATCGCGCAGGGGACCGCAGCTACCAAGAGATCCTGGATCGGCTTATCGAAGCTCACGGCAGTCCAGACAAAGTCATGCGTCTCTTTGGAGGGCAACTGGGGCTCAACGCCCAGCTCTATTTGCGTTCTCGAGAGGGGGCATGAGACAGATCTCCGTTTCGAGGCTCGATTCGGTTGACCATCACCGTGCGGTCGTAGACGCAAAGAGGGAGCCACGCCGAGGTCGGTTGTTGGCCGCCGACCCTATCGTTACGGAGCGCATCCACGACCTTGAGCTCTTTGGGCCGTTCGCGCTACCGCAATCCACCTTGGCACACGCGTGCAGCGGGGAGGCATGCGACCCCTGCTTGTATGACGATCTGCACAGCCTATGGAGTGTCGCCACGGCGCCGCTGTCTCGGCTGAAGGCGCTTCTGATTGACGAGGCCATGGCTTCGGGCGTGAACGACTGCCCCTACTGTGGCCTCGACCCCATGGAGGCGTTTGACCATTACCTCCCGCAGGAGGCGTATCCAGAGTTCTCAGTAACCGCGGTCAACCTCATCTTTGTGTGCGGGAGTTGCAACCTGCTCAAGCGCGCAGCCGTCCCTCACGTCGGGAATCGCTTCTTACACCCCGCATTTGATCCGCTCGATCGTCGACTGCTCTCGTGCACGATCGATGACTCCTCGGAACTTCCGCGGGCCCACTTTGCGCTCGATCGCACCGTCCTCGGTGGACTCGGCGTCCTGGGCGAGTGTGAATTCCATTTCGAGCGTCTGGAATTAGGAGAGCGGCTTGCAAAGGCCGCGGTACCCGAGATTGCAGCTTTCCTCGTAGAGTGTCAACTGAATGGGCTGTCGGCTGACGCAAGCGCGGCTAGCGCGCGGGTTCGGAGCGAAGCCCAGGCGCGAACGTGGGGCCCCAATCGTTGGACTTCCCTGCTGTACATGGCACTCGCCGAATGGCTAGGCTAGGTCATGATCGGCTAGCTACAGAGGTTGGGTCGGTTGCGCTGCCCGCCCTACGCCGGCACTCGCCCTGGTAACCTCTGCGCCCCGGCTAGACTCCGGCCGTTCCGTTCCTGCGGCCGCTGCAGTTCCTTCCCGATCGGCAGCCGCTGGTGATCAATGCCTCGCACGCCTGGCGCTGCGCCTGCTACCTCCGGTCAGCCACTGCTCAAGGCGCGACACGCGGCGTAAGGCGCCACGCTGTCAAGCAGCGGATTCGAGGGCGTGCGGTACCTATCAGCAGTCGTTGTCGACGATAGCGACGCGCGAAGTGGCGGCGTGGTTCGTTCCCGTCCTGCGTGCGGCCATGTTGACGACCTCATCGTGCTGTGCCCCGGCAAGGAGGTCCTCGGTCTCGTCGTCAGGTTCGGTATCGAGCTCGGCCAGGCGGACCGCCAAGACACGGTAGCTCCGCTCCGCCGCTTCCCTTCGGCCGTGGGCCAGTTGCAGGCGGATGAGTCGGCGGGCGAGCGCCTCCTCGTATGGATCAGCGGCACACGCGGCTTGGAGCGCCTCGATCGCGGCGTCGATCTGACCGGCGCCCTCGCGCAGCTCGGCGAGTCGAACCAGCGCGTCCACCGCTCGCCGGCGTAGCTCCTCGCGAACCGGCTCCGCCCAATGTCCCCGAAGGCCAGCGAGCGGTTCGCCCGCGACGATGGCGCATGCGTGCTCCAAACAGTCGCGTCGGGTCGTGTCGTCCGAGGCCAGCGCTGCCCGTTGCAGATCGGCTCCGAAACTCCATAGATCGACGTCGACGACATCGGTGTCGAGCCGGTAGTGATCGGCGACGTAGCTAATGACCATGGGGTGCTGAGTACCGAGGAGGTCGCGAATTCGCCCACGCGCCGTGTTGACTGCCGCATGGAAGTCCGTGCGTCCAGCGTCGGGCCTCCCTTCCTCATGCCAGAGCAGATCGAGGGCCTCGTCCATCGTCACCCCTTGCGGCCGAACGGCGAGAAGTGCAAGGAGCATCCGGCTGGTGCGCCGCAGCCCCGTGGTTACCTCGCGCCCATTGACGAGGACTCGGACCCCTCCGAAGAGCCGTATCTCCACGGGGCGATGGTTGGTCCCGCCGTGTGTGGCGTGGAGGGGAACATCGAGGATGCCGAGCTGGGTTGGCGAGGAGGACGGTCCGGCGGCGGCCACCGGGATCCCGCCTCGACCGGCGACCACAGCCGCAAGCAGGTCTGCAGCTGCCGCCGTGGGGAGGACGGACAGTCGAGCTGCCTCTCCAAGCGCAGGGTTCAACGTTCCGTCCGGTTGCACGTGTAGTGGTCGAAGCCCCTCAAGCTCGCCTACGGCGACGACACTGATGCCGAGTCGCTCACCAATGGCGGCCAGCGCCTGGACGTGCGCACCGGCCTCTTCTGTTCTTGCTACGACGAGAAGCGCCTGCGGAGGATCGTCGCCATCAATCAGTTCTCGATAGCTTGGCGCGTTGCGCTGCGCAAGAATGCGACTGCGGCGCAGAACCTGCTCCTCAAGAGTGGTCAGGGCGGGGCCTAGAGCTGCCGCGGTCACACCGGGGGCGTCCGGCAATCCATGGATCAGCGCCGCCGATGATCCGATGAGCAGAAGCTCCGCGTGCGCGGTGTCATGCTGAGCCAGCAGTCCGACGACGATGGCGCGGACCGCGTCGTCGGCGCCCGGTCCGTCCAACGCCACACCGGCTAGATCGAGAAGGTCAATGGCGACATCGCGACCGTGAGCGTCGATGCCGGCCGGAATTGTCACGTGCGCTTCCCGAGACCGGACGTCATTCAAGGACGCCTCTGTGCTACCCACCTGGATGTCCGCGACGGACCCCGAGGTGTTGGCGTCATCGGGAGCTGCGCTAGGTAGCTTCCGACGGAGCGAGGCGATGGTCGGGAGGGCGGCAACGCCATCCGCGACGCCGTCGGGCTGCGAACCGAGTGGTCGCCGACGCCGTTGATGAAGACGGGCAGCGGCGAGCGCAGCGAGCACCGCGCCGGCGAGGGTCGTCGTGAGCGCACCACCCATGGGCAACGAGATTGGGCCACGCCCGGACGGCTCCGAGCCATTGCTATCGCGTAGGGGCGGCTGGGGGGCAGGCGGGCCGCTCGGCGCGGAGTGCGACAGACCCGGCGCGGGTGTGCTTGCCGGACCGCCGGGGCTCGGTCGCCCGTCTTCGGTCGGGACAGCGACTGCGGTCGGGGCCGCGGACGAGGCTATCGCCGGTGGGCCCACGGAGGGCCCACTCGAGGAGTTGCCGTCGCCCTCCCCTGCCCCCACGGGCGGCGGGTTGGATGACGGCAGTGGGTTCGCGGCGGCGGCGGTCGCGGGAAGGTCGAGCTGCCAGCCGGGGAGAATGAGGTTGGCATCGGAGAAGACGCGACCGCCCGGTTCCTGGCGGCCGCGGTTGCGCTGCCAGATCTGCGGCCAGCGGAGGACGTCCTGGAGGCGTTGGCCGGCAATCCGCCAGAGGGAGTCCCCGCGGCGGACCGTATACGAGGACTCGGCGCTGGATGTGAGCGCGCCTGGGTGATTCGGTGCTGTCGCCGCGATGGTGACAGGGAGCCCTGGCGACGGGTTTTCCCCTGCTGGCGAGGGCGCCGTGGTTAGCGGGGCGGCGAGCGGCGTGAGGGGTCGTGCGGCGCTGGTGCCCGAGCGGGCCCAGCCCACCGTGAGCGCAATGACGATGGTGGCCACCAGCGCGCCGACCACGGGCTGCAAGGGTCCGAGGGACCGGCGGGTAGCAACCGGGAGCCCACGCACCTCCGCCACGATCTCGGTGACAAGGGCGATGGTGAGATACGCCCAGCCGATCCAGACGACTAGTGCGAGGACATCGAACAGGATAGCGTTGGAAATACCGTTGGTCTGTAACTGCTCCCAGGCGCGCTGCCAGCCGGGCCAGGAGTGAGGGAATGGCCAGCCGACCAAGCGGAGTAATGCAAGGGGAATACCGGCTTCTCCCGCGACAAGGAGCAACAGCGCAGCAGCCGCAGCCAGCGCCCGTCGCAACCCGTCTGCGCGTCTCATCGGGCGGCGCGCTCCGCCTGGGCAGTCCCCGTTCCCGTTACCGTGAGGCTGTCGACCCCCGCAGCGCGGAGCACCGTCATCGGCTCGACGATGCGGACGGTGACCGAGACGCTACTTCCCGAGACCGTGACCGTACCAGTGTCGCCCGCGGCCGCGAGGTAGGACCGCACGGCCAGCTGGGCCTGTGCCGGGTCGAGCACACTCCCGCCGCCGTAGAGTGACGGGCGGGAGAGCGCCTGCGCTCCTGTGCGCGCCGCCTCTTGCGCGTCGCCGATGGCACGCACCTTGGCAGCAGCGGTCCGCCCGCCGTCGACGGCCAGTCCGGCGACCAGGAACAGCGCAGCGAACAATCCCACGATCAGGACGGTGATCTGGCCGTCCTGACGGCGCATGCGACGATTGACTGCGCGGTGCATGGGGCGGCTCAGCTACCCGGTCACTCGCGAGAGGGACCGCTGCTGGCGGCGACGGTGCGATCCTGGCGGACGCCCGCTCGACACGAGGTATGCCACACCGAGAACGAGGCAAGGCAGCGCCGCGACATCGACGCCGACAGCGGCCACGGCGACGGCGACATGAAGGATACGGGGTGCGTCGGTGGCGTCGAGGAGGAGGATAGCGAGACCGAGGACGACCGTCGCGAGCAGGAGGCTCGAGCACCACCGGAGCCAGAGGAGCGCATGGCGTGCCCGAGGAACTGTCGCGGCGACCATGCGCATCAGCTCGACGAGAAGAACCGCAGCGGCCGTCCACATGGTGTCGACGCCGAAAGAGCGAGTCATCGGTTCACCGCTCTGATGACATCGACCTCGACTGACGTGGTGGTCTGCTCTCCCGCGACATCACCGAGATCGCCGCCGCCGGCGACACCAGAGGACGTCCACGTGACGCGCCAGTACATCTGCGCGGTGACAACGTAACGCCCCTCGGGCTGGTTGCCGGACGGCGAGTCGTACGTGTACGTGCAGCCGGACGCGGGCTGATTCGCGCTGGCATCGTAGGGTTCGCCCGGCCCGTTACACGTCACAGAGTTCCCGTCACCCATCGTCCAGACAACACGGCTCGGCCACGCAACGACCGTGGCCGACACGCCGCCTACCGATGCGGTGGCTGACATGGAGCGCCACATAGACGCATCGATCCACAGGTACGTTTGCAGGTTCACGACGAGCTTGTCTGCGGGTGGTGCCATGCCGACCTGGGGCGCGCCGAGATGGAGATGCGCTAATGCCGACCGGGCCACCTCATTCGGACTCGGTTGAGAGGGTGGCGCGGCGCCGGTGGGAACCCAGGTCAGGTAGGGCGGCAGAGGCGGGCAACTCACCATGCCCCATACGCCGGGCGGCGGCGGGAACACGCCCGCCGGAGGCAGGTTGCTCTGATCGGTGACCTGCAGCAGCTCACCGCTGTTCGCGTTGGCGTTGTAGATCTGCTGCTGATCCGGCGAGAATGCGGTCCAAGTGCAGACAGGAGCGCTGGCCGTGATCGCGTTCCCGGTTCCCTGTCCAGCCTCGCTGCCGGTGGTGGCCGCGCCGACAGTCACGGTGCTTCCCGATGTGCTCGCGCCTGTCGTTCCAAAGCCTTGCCCAATCTCGGCCGCGGCCGCGCCAGGCAGAAGCACCAGCATTGTGATTCCGATCAGCGGGCTGACCGTCAATAGCCGGGGAGACATGCCGTGACCTCCGACTGAGTTTCTGACTTGGCGATTTTCCACGCTCCTCCCGCAAGGGTCAGCGAAGCGTCTACGTCTATGTAGAACTGCCCGGCCGTATTCGTGGGGACGTCCTTTCCCGTGGTCTTGTAGATCAGGACGCCAGGGTCGTAGACGCACCCCTTGACCTGTGCGGTCGTCATTGTCGTTGAGACCACATGCGAGTCGATGACGTGTGGGAGGTCTCCCTTCGCTGTGATGCCCTGGATCTTCCACGAGTTGAGCGTCGTCAACTCGTGGACCACCTGGTCGCCCGTTGCGGTGGCGGGGATCTCTGGATCGTCGGGGTTCATCTCTCGCACTGCGACGTCGAATGCAACCAGAGATGCCTCGAAGGCGTGCAGAACGAGCGCCGTCTGAGCCCCACCGGCTGCGGAGTTCGCCGAGGGCTTGGCTGTCGCCATGGGCGTCGCTGATGGCGTGGCAGGACCGTGGCCGCACGCGGTCAGCGTTGCTGAGGAGGCCAAAGCGAGAAGGGGGACACATCGACGATGCACTGCAATCACCCTCCACCGTACAGATCTATCGGAGATTGTACGCGCGCGGTCTCGCGGTGGAAACCGGGGAGCGGCAGGAGCGTGATGTCACGCAACGACGCATCGCAGGTAACGTTGACTGCGACGCTCCCGCCGGCACGGAAGTTGCCGAGGTCCACGCTCACCGTCGGATTCGTGCAGGTGGCGCTCGACGACGCGAGGGAATGTAGTGCAACGGAGATCGCGGCACTCCGCGCGGTCGCGACGGTGAGTGCCTGGGAGGCCGCGCGCGCACCACTGTGCGCCGCCTCGTCCACGACGGACTGCGCCTGGGTGATGCGGCCGCCGGCGACGATGAGTTCGATGAGGAGCAGTACGACCGGTGTGAGCAAAGCCAACTCCAGCGCGGCGAATCCGCGCGTGGGGTTCCGACCGCTCATGCCGCTGGCTCCTGCGGGCCGCTGGCCGACGCGTGCATCGGGATTTCGAGACCCGGGAGAATAGATAGCGCCGTCGCGGTGATGTCGACCTGGACGTTGCCGGCGAGGCGGGTCACGGCGATCCGGACATCATGAAGGCTGTGGAACTGCGCCAGCGCCTGTCGCACGGCGGCCGATCCACCTTCGTCGGTGCCGCCTTGCACTCGAGCGATTTCGACTCCACGCGCGGCAGCCGACTCCATCACGTTGCGGTCCGTCTGCAGCGTGGCAATCTGCACCGTGGCGGTGATGAGCAGGAGGACGACGGGCATGACCAGGGCGATCTGGAGAGCAGCACTCCCCCACGGCCGCGGTCGCGTCCTCCTACACATGATGAGGTCACTGCGTCTGGATGTTGTTGGCGGTGTCGAGCACCTTGACCTTGATAATGGCTGCGGCGAGGATGGCCAGAGCCGCGAAGGCTGCTGCAAGGATGACCACCTGTACGACCTCCAGACCCCTCTCACCGTGGCGACGAGCGCGCCGCGTTTCGCGGGTGGCGGGCGACACAGCGCCTATCAGCGCCGCGGTGCATATCCGGATCTGCGTGAGCACTGTGATTCCCTCGGTGTCAGCTCATCAGGATGCCGCCGAAGGCGGCGAAGGTCAGAAAGAGTGCGAAGCCGATCGCGATCAGGCAGCAGGCGGCCGAGATGGCCAGGGTGTTGCGGCGCTCACGGCGCTCGACGGTGGCAAGGCGGCGCGACTGGAGCGTGTCGGCGAAGGCGATGAGCGATGCCTGGATACGCGCACCGTCGTTCTCGGCGAGCTGTGCGCGTGACGACAGCTCTTGGAGTTCGCCGACGGCGAGCTCGTCGCCGAGCCGCCCGAGTGCCCGCCACGGCGTCTCGGGCCCGTACTGCGCCTGCGCGACGGCACGCCGCAGCTGGTCCCACGCCCACCCGTGGCCGTAGGCAAGGCCATGGCGCAGGGCGGTCTGCACACCGTTGCCCGCCGACAGGCTGAGGCTCGCGGCGTAGACAAACGCGGCGACCACCTCCTCCATCTCGTCGCGCCGATGGCGCACCCGCTCTCGGATGGCGAGGTCGGGGGCGACGAAGCCGATGAGGGCGGCGGCGCCCGATACCCAGAGAGGCGCAGCAAGCGAGAAGCCGGCGATCAACACGGCGCCCGACGCGCTTGCGCCGACGATGAGGCCCGCGGCGAGCGCCGCGGTGACCTTCTCGGCGAGGTGGCGCGCGGGTGTCACGCCGGCGACCCGGATGTCGGCGTGGCGCTCGACGGGCACGAAGCGCGGGACGGCGGATGGCATCGCGCGCTGCAGTGCCGCGGTCATCCACACGTACAGGCGCTCGAGGAGGGGGTCCGCCGGGCCGGGGTCCGCGCCGCGTAGGGCGGTGATCGGGGGAAGCGCCCTGCCGGGCGCGAACGGGGCCATGGCGTCCGCGAGTGACAACCGCGGAGGCCATAGCCCGCGGAGCATGAGGGTCAGTCCCACGCCGATACCACAGCCGAGCAGGATCGCAATCCCGTTCATCGGGTACGCCCCCCGATGAGCACGCGCGGCGGCGGCTGGCGGCGCGCCGCGCGCATGACCCACGAGACGCCGGCCGCAATGACGGCGATGACCACCGCGAGCGCAACCTGTCCGAGCGCTGTGTCGTAGAAGGCAAGGAAGGCACGGCTCCCGAGCATCAGCAGGGCCGCGACGCCCAGGGTGATGGCGACAATGCACTTGGCGGCGAGCACCTCGGTGCTGCGCCCGGCGTCCATGCGACGGTAGAGGTCGGCCTCGCGGCGCGCGGTGGTGGCGATGGAGGTCAGCACGGCGGCCACGCCCTCACCTCCCTGGACCTTGAGCCCGAGCACGATCTTGTCGCAGAGGGGGTGTGCCACGCGGTCGGCGAACGCGTCCAGCGCCTGGTGGAGGGACATCGCCCGGCAGTCTTCGGCAAGTTGCAGAACGTCGGAGCGCAGGGCGGCCGGCGCCGCGGGCGCCGTCGCGCGGATGACGGTCTGCAGTCCATGCCCACCAGCGAGCAGGCTGTCGCGCAGCATCTCCGGCCAGGTGGCGAGCGCATCCACCATCTGCAGCTGGGGCGGCCGCGTGTCGGCGCGGAACGCACGCCGCAGGGCGACAACCCCAACGGCCGCGGCGAGGCCGGCGACCGGCCATCCGGTGACTGCTGCAACGACGACGCCGACAAGGCAGGCGACGAGGCCGGCGCCGACAGCGTCGCCGAGGTGCCATGAGCGATGGCGGGCCGGCTCGCTCACGAGGCGGCCCCGCAGTCCGGCGACCATGAGCATGAGCCCGGCGACGAAGCCGAAGCCGAGCAGTGCGGCGGCGACACTCATCCCACGAACCTCCCGGTCACTGCCAGATCGGCGATGTCGTAGCCGACCTGGGCCAACCGCGCCCGGGTCTCGTCGGTGACGCCGGCGAAGGCCTCGGCGTGGCCGTTGCGGTCGTGCCGGAACACCTCGTTGCTCACCACCTGGATGCCCTGGCTTCCGCAGACCTCCCGGACCGACGTGAGGACGCGACGGATCCTGCCGTCCGTCCCGACGCGGCGCTCCACGTGGACGACCCAGTCGAGGGCGGAGCCGATGAGGCGGGCGCTGCTCTCACCCGGCATGCGCTCGGGACCCACCATCGCGTAGGTCTGAAGCTGCTGCAGCGCTTCGCCTGTCGAGAAGGCATGCACAGTGCTTAGCGAGCCGGCGACGTTGCCCGCGGCCAGCGCAAGCAGCATCGGCACGGTTTCCTCGATGCGGACTTCGCCGACGATGAGCACGTCGGGGTCCATACGCAGCGCCTCGCGGAGCGCCGCGACGACCGACAGCTCGCCGCGACCCTCGATGTTGGGCGGCCTTGTCTCGATGGCGACACAGTTGGGATGCCGCTCGGTGTCGCGGTCGAGGTGGAGCTCCAGAGTGTCCTCGATGGTGACGATGCGCTGCGATGGCGGGATGACCGATGCCAGGCCGCGGAGGGTCGTTGACTTGCCGGCCCCGGGGCCGCCCGCGATGACGGTGCTCTCGCCGCATCGGATCGCGGCGGTCAGGAGCTCGGCAACGGCGCGCGGCACAGTGCCCATACGGACGAGGTCGTCGAGGTCGACGTCGAGGAGTCGGTGACGGCGCAGGGTCACGCACGGCCGTCGCGTGACCGCCATGAGGCCGTGCAGGCGGCTCCCGTCGCGCAGGGTGAGATTGAGGGCAGGAGCACCGACGTCCCAGCGCCGCTCCCCCAGCCCCTCGTGGGCGGCGAGACGCTGGACGAAAGCCACGAGGTGGTCGTCGTCGCCGTCGAGAAGGCCGGTGACCCGACGGATGCGGTTGTCGACGTCACGGATGAACACGTCACCGGCGCCGTTGACATGGATGCTCTCGACGGTGTCATCGTCGAGTAGCTCCTGCAGCTCACCAAGGCCAAAGAGCCGGGCGAGGACGGCGCGGCGCAGATCGCTCTCGTCGTCGGCCGACAGCGGCGGCGCGCCGTCACGAAGGCGGCGTGCGGCGACGCGACGCAGCCAGTCGTCAAGGGCGTGCTCGGCGACCTGGCGCTCCGCCTCCTCTCGCTCAGCCGTCTCGCCTCCTGGCTGTGGCTGACGGCCGGCGCGGTCGCGCAGAACCTCTTCGACGGCCCGCTCGGCCGCGGCCACCTCGGCAGCAAGGTCGGGGCGGTTCATCCAGACACCTCCGCCAGAACGGGGGCGGCATCGACATCCGGCGACCGCTGCAAGTCACACAGCGCCGCGGCGACGGGCGATGCCGCCCGCAACAGGGGAAGGCGGCGCGGCCGACACCATAGCGAGGGCTGGCCACGGAACATCGCCGCGGCGGCGACATCACGGGGCAGGTGTCCCACGACCGGGACGTCGAGTGTCTCGGCGACCTGGTCGGCGGGGAAGGGGCCCTCCCCGCAGAGGAGAAGGACCGGGCGGCATGACGAGCGCAGCTCCGCCAGTCGGACCTGGAGGCGGAGGAGTTGCGGGAGCGCGGGAGGAGTGACCAGCACGACCACGTCCGCCGCGGCGGCCAGACGCGCGATCCCCTCCGGGCGGCGATGGTCCATGCGGCCGCAGTCGGCGATGAGATCGATACCGGTGATGGCGGGTAGGGCGCGGGCGAGGACGTCGAGCGCGCCTTCAGCCTCGGCCCCATCGATGGGGGCTGGGATGACAAGGCTGCCGCCGGGAAGCTGCTGCGCGTGGGGAAGAACGGTAGCCCGGTTGCGGTCACCGGCTCCTCGCTGCAGGTCGGCCGCAAGCGTAAGGGTGCTGGGTTCGAGAGCGAGGCTGAAGCGCGAGACCAACTCACCGCCGGCGGGATCGAGTTCGACGAGGACAGCGGGGGGCCGCGCGCTCGGCCAGACCGCCGCGAGGGCGAGGCTGGCAGTCGTCACCCCGCACGACTGCAACGAGGCGAGGACCACGAGCATCGCTCAGCCCCCCGCTCCGACGACGACGAGGCTGACATGGCCATCGGCTCCGGCCTGGGCGACCGACGCAGCGTCGGCCTGATCCACCTGCAGGGTGACCACGGTGCCGGTGATGGCGTCGGACGGGGCATCGACGGCGACGACCACCGCGGTGGCAGGCTCCGGCTGGGCGGCCCCGGCCGGCCCACCAGTTGCCGCTGAGCCGGGCGCGAAGACCTGAACGTGCTGCCCGGCGGCGAGGCTCGGCGGGAACTGTCCCGGCTTACAGAGGACGGCGACGATGACAGTTCCCGCAGCGACATCGGGAGCGCCGATATCCCCCGCAACGAGAGGAGCACCCGACGCGATAGCGACTGCCGCAGTCCGCCCGATGACGGTCCCCTCGTCGGTCGCGTTCAGGACGTCGACGCCGCTCTCGGAGATCGAGGCAAAGCGAAAGTCGCCCGCGTTGAAGACGTGGCCCGCTGGAACGGCGTGAGACGCGACAAGAACCTGGCGCTGGTCGCCAACGTCGCTGACGATGACGCCCACGCCGAGGCCGCAGAGGGCGGCGAGGGTGGCGCCGAGGACGATCCAGGGCACGGAGCGCCGACGACGCACCGGCTTGGCCCGGACCGGTCGAGGAGCATCAAGACCGATGGGCTGGCCCGTGGCCGGAGGCAGGTCTTCGAGCACCACGCCGCGGAGGCTTCCGCCGCCGTTTCCCGTGGTCATGGGACCAGCCCCTCCGATCGGATCGCGTCCGACACAGGCTTCGGCGAGAAGCCGAGGCGGACGGTCTTACCTTCCCTGGATGGTGCACGCCCGGTGATACCGGCGGGTACACGCCGAGTGGCGCATTTGATGTTAGCGGGGCTGGACCCCCGGGGCAAGTGTCCCCAGCAGAGGCGTCCCGGCGTGGCGAGGGCCGCCCGCGACCGACGAGGGGTGGTGTCCACGGGGCGAAGTCCACCAACGGTCGTAGACACGGCGTAGACAGAAGCCGGCCGCAGAGGCCCGTCGACCGCGTGTACACGACGCGTGGTGGCAGCGCGGGCGGGAGGATGCGGGGTGTCGACACCACATGTCAGTAGAAGAAGCCGTGGCGGGTGGCTCGGGAGCGGACGATGCGTGCCCCGAAGAACAGCCGTCGTCCGGGGTGACCTGGCTCGACGGCTAGGGCCAGTGCTGAGAGCAGGTTCTCGTTGGCGCCATCGGCTGCTAGCCCGCGGCCGCTGACGGCGAGCAGAGCGTAGACACGTCATCGACAGGGGGGCGCGTCGTCGCGCCCACTGGCCGACGAAGACGTGGACGCGGAATAGACGTCCATGTCGTGTCGACGGCCGCTGTTGGCATGGCCTCCCGTGATCCATCACCGGAGGACGACCATGACCGCGCTGCCCCAGCAGGGCATCCTCGACCAGCTCGACGCGACGGTACGTCAGCTGCACGACGAAGGGAGGGAGCCGACCGTCGACGGTCGGGAGCTGGGATGGGACTTGCCCCAGGGGCTCGTCGCCCTCAGCGAGCTGCGTCCGCTCCTGCTCGCGCCGACGACGTCATACGCCACGCGCGACCGCGCGGTCGCCTGGGTGGCCGACCGTGCGAGGTCGGGTGATGAGGGATGGACGCTCGGCCTGACGTGGGTGCTTTCCCCTGGCCTGCACCGGATGCGTCAGCGCCTGGTCTTCGCCGGTGCGGACGGCGCCGAGGCCGAGGCCGAGCTGCTCGCCGGCCTCCTCTTGGTGGCGCACGAGCGCCGCTTCGATGGCCGGCGTGGCGTCGCCGCCACGCTGTGTTGGCGGGCGCACGACGCTGCCTATCGGGCGCTTGGTCTCGACCGCGGCCGTGGCGACCGGCCCCTGGCACTCGACCTCCTGGTCACCCCGCCGGCGATTCCCGCACCCGGCCTTCAGGCAAACCCCGAGGCAGTCCTGCACGCCGCCGTGACGCGCGGCGTTCTGACTGCGGCGGACGCGGAGATCGTCGCGACGACACGAATGGACGACCGGACGCTGGCGGAGTTGGCCGGTGAGACGGGGCTTCGCACTGCGACCCTGCAGAAGCGCCGAGCGCGGGCGGAGGCGCGGCTGGCCGCCCTTCTCGACCCATGGATCTCGGGTGTGCGTCCTGGCAGCCGGGGCCTTGGCGGACGGTGGACCCGGGCCCGCAAAGCGAATGAGGCCACTCGTGGCGCTCCGCGCACTTACCGGGCGAGGCCCTGGGCGCGGGTACCGGCTGCCGGTGGATCTCTCCCGTCGGTTGCCGAAGGCATCGCGGCATGACCGCCATGTTGGTACATATCGTCGCAGCGGGTTTCACCGTGACCCCCGACGCCCACGGGGGACCGGGCGGCGGCGCGCTTCAGACGCTCATCGACTACACCGCGTTCATCCTGCTGGGCGGTTGCGTCCTGGCGATCGTGGTCGGCGGCGGGTCACTCGGATTTGCCGCCTGGTCCGGGAACTACCACGCCGGAGATTTCGGCAAGCGCGCCATTGCCGGCGGCTTCATGGGCGCTGTCATCATTCTGCTCGCCGCGGGGCTGGTCCACTTCGCGGGTGTGCTGGCGGGCAAGGGATGAGTGGCCCGGGCGGCGTTCGCCGCGGCGATGTCGATGAGCCCCGGTCGCGTTGGCGCACCGTGAGCCGCGTAGCCGCCCTGTCCGCCGCGGCGCTTCTGGTGGGCGGCACGGGTCTTGAGGTCGGGCGAATGGCCTCCGAGGCACCGCCCCGTCCGACCCCGCCGCCCTCTGGCTCGGTCAGCGCCCCGCCTGCCGCGCAGTCCGCCCCGCCAAGCGGCGAAGCGGGAGGGTTCCCGGAGACGGCGACAGGAGCCCGCGCAGCGGCGATGACCTTCGTCCAAATCGAGGCCGGGGGTCTCATGGCACACCCCGATGCCTACCGAGCCGCGTGGCGGCAGATGTGCACGGCCGACTACTACGCGACCGAGGGCCGTGCAATTGCCGAGACGGTGCTCGCCGAGCAGGAGTCGGTCAACCACCTCGTCAGCAACACAGCGGACGGCCAACTCGTCTACGAGCGGGCCGTCCCCCTCACCGCCGTCGTCTCGGCGATGAACGGAGGCTCGGCGACGGTGCGTACCTGGTCGCTGCTGATCGCCCACCCCGGCGACGGCCCGACAGTGGCCTCGTTCGCCGCCGGCGTCATGCGGCTGCGCTGGGAACGCGGAGGCTGGAGGCTCGACGGCGGCGCTGGACTCAGCTCGGCGAGCGACGGCACCTCGGGCCTTCTCGAACTCAGCGCGGGGCCTGCGCTGCCCGACTACCTCGCCAACGACGCGGAGAGCGGCGATGCACCGACACACTAACCGTGCCGTTCTCCGGTGCGCGATCACGGCGTGTGCGCTCGCGGCGCAGGCCACGGTCGTTCACGCGGACGCCAGCCCGAGCCCCGCACCTGCCCCGGTGGCACCAGTGCCGTCACCGCACGCCCCCGGCGTCTGCGACCTTCCCGGGGTGGGCAGCGTCTGTGGCGTCGTCGGAGGCGTGCTCGGCGCGTTGCCAAACCCGGTATCCGCCCTTGCCGGAGCCGCCGAGGGCGCGTTCACGCAGTGGCTCACCAATGGGGCGGCGTCGCTGCTCCGGGAGGTGATCCACGCCGCCGACGTCTCGGTGACTCCGAAGCTCGGTCCGGCTTCGGTCTTCGTCGCGCAGTTCTCCCGCATGGAAGGCCTGGCGGCGGCAGTCGCACTCCTCTTTCTCTTAGTGGCGGTCGGGCAGGCGCTGCTGCGGGGTGATCCGGCCATGCTCCTGTCTGCCGTCTTCATCCGCCTACCGCTGGCGTTCGTGGTGACGGGCGCCCTCGTCTTCATGACGTCGACGGCCATGGCCGGCGTCGACCAGGCGACGAGCTACCTGATCGGCGATCAGATTGCGGGCACCGCAGGTCAGGGCTTCCTGGGCGGCTTGGCCGACACCTACGCGGCCGGACCCGCCGTCAGCGGCGCCCTGATCGCGCTGTGCGCGCTGGCCACCATCGTCGTCGGGATCATCCTCTACCTCGAGCTGGCCATCCGGGCGGCGGTCATCTATCTCGCCCTCCTGTTCCTCCCGCTGGGGCTCGCCGCATCGGTCTGGCCGGGCGCGGGTCGGGTGGCGCGCCGCCTCATCGACCTCCTGATCACCGCCATCCTGGCGAAGTTCGTCATCCTCGCCGCGCTCTGGCTCGCCGCCGGGCTGGCCGGACAGGGAGCGGCCGGCGGCGGCTTCGGAACATTCGTCATCGGACTGGTCGTGCTGTTCCTCGCGGCCGGCGCTCCGGTCGTCCTCCTCGGCATGGTCTCCCACGCGGAACACGCCGTTGCGACGATGGCGGACTCGCGACGGGCTGCGTACGTGCCGCCGCGGAAAGCGGCTCACGTCGCCGCGACGGCCGCCCGTGGTCTGGCCGGTGGTGGCGCGGCTGCCGCCCAGGGCCCGACCACCGCGATCGTCCGCGGCGGCCCGTCCAGCGGGGGGCAGGGCGGCGCTGCGTCACACGCCTCGTCCGGTCCAGGAGCGGGTCCAGGCACTCGCATCGTGGGCGCCCGCGGTCCGGCGGAGGCACCCGCATGACCGGGCAGTATCACTTCGGTCCCCTGGAGCGGCGTGGCGTCTTCCTCGGCGCCCGCGGCGGCCAGCTCGTCGTGGGCGTCGTGTGCACGGCGGTGGCGGTCGCGATCTTCAGCGCCTCCCCGACGCCGCTCGGGGCCTTGGCCGCGCTGTGCGCCGTCGGCACCGGCTTGGCGGTCGCGCTGCTCCCGGTGGCCGGGCGCACCGCCGAGCAATGGGTGCCCGTCGTCGCACGCTTCGCGCTCTCGCAGGTTACCGGCACGGGGACGTGGGTCAGCGCGTCCCATCTGCGGGGCCATGTCCTGACCCGGACGTCGCGCGCCGCGACTGTGGCTGATGCGATCCCGGAAGCGCGGCTCCCGAGGGTCCGCGACCTCAATCCGGACGGGGATGCTGGAGCCACCGACAACGGATGGGTTCTCGGCGTTCGCCGCGTCGACGCGGCCGACGCGCAACCTCCGTACCTCCGTGGCGTCGAACTGCTCGCCGCCCGGTGGCGCCAGGGCGAGATCGGTGTCGTCAAGGACGCCGCCCGCCGCACCTATGTCGGCGTCATCGCAGCCCGGGGCCGGAGCTTCGCCCTGCTCGATCAGGACGCCAAGCGGCGCCTCCTCGCCGGGTGGGGGTCGGTACTATCCGCGGTGTCGCGCGAGGCTGGCGCCGTCGCCCGTGTCCAATGGCTGGAGCGCACCGTTCCCGATGACAGCGAATCGGTGGTGCGCTTCCTCGGCGAGCACCGCAGCCTCCCGGCATCGAGCCCGTTCGTCTCGTCCTACCTCGCGCTCCTGGACGAGGCGGGCCCGCAGTCGCAGCAGCACGAAGTGTTCATCGCCGTACAGGTGAGCGCCGTGCGGGCATCGTCCGTTATCCGGCGGCAGCGGCGTGGTGTCGACGTGGGCTCCTGCGAGGTGCTGAGCCGAGAGTTGGACGCCTTCGCCGCCAACCTGCGCCGCGCTGACGTCGATGTCCGCGGCATCCTCAGTCCGCGGATGCTTGCAGCGGCATTGCGGGAGTGGTCCGATCCGCCGGCGCGCGAACAGCTGGCCCATCGCGCCGCAGCGATTGCCGACATGGCCGGGGCGTCGCCGCGCAACGCCTTCCCGCACCGATCTGAGGTGAGCTGGTCGGCGCTGCGAACCGAGGGCGCTCACCACGCCACGTACTGGGTCTCGGAGTGGCCGCGTGCCGTCGTGGGCACGGACTGGTTGGCCCCGCTGCTGCTGGGTACGCGGGCACGCCGCACCGTCTCCGTCGTGATGGAGCCGGGCCCACCGTCGCTCGCGCTGCGTCGCGTCGAGGCCGCGCGCGTTGACGATGCGACGACGCGATCCCTGCGCCAACGTCTCGGCTTCCGCACGACGGTGCGGAAACAGCGGGAAGAGGAAACGGTCGCGCGCGCCGAGGAGGAGCTCAACGAGGGACACCAGCAGTTCCGGCTCAGCGCCTACATCACCGTCACCGCAGACACGCGCGAGACGCTGGACGTCGCCTGTGCCGATGTCGAACAGCAAGCGCGGCAGTCGGGGCTCGACGTTCGCCGCGCGTACGGCACCCAGGACGTCGCGTTCACATACACCCTGCCGCTCTGCCGGGGGCTGCGATGACGCGGGTGCGTTCGAGTAACCCACCACATCGCTTCACCACAGCGCATTTTCAATCGGCATATCCCTTCCTCGCGGGCGCCGGTGACTGGGCGCCGGGCATCTACATCGGCGACGACGTGTGCGGCGGGGGCGGAGCCTTCTGTTACGACCCGTGGGAGCTGTACGCGGGCGGTCATCTCACCAACCCGAACATGCTCGTCGTCGGCCAGGTAGGGCGCGGCAAGTCGGCGCTGGTCAAGAGCTACGCAGGTCGCTCGCTGGTCCTTGGCCGGCGGGTGGTCGCCCTTGACCGCAAGGGTGAGATGGAGCGGCTGTGCCAGGCTGCGGGCACCCGTCCCATCCGCCTCGAGCGGGGCGGTACCGTCCGGCTCAACCCCCTCGACGCGCGCCTCAGCGCCGCCGCCGGGATCGCCGACGCCGACATCCGGCGCGACCAGGTCGACGTCCTCATCGCCATGGCCGGCGCCGCATGCCGGCGGGCGCTGACATCCGTGGAGAAGACCGCGTTGCGCGTCGCCCTCGACCGGGCAGTGGGCCGTGCGCCGGCGGCGCAGCCGACGCTGCGCGATGTGAGCGACGCGCTGCTGGGCCCGGCGAGAGCGGATGCGGCGAGGCTTGGGATGACCGTGCCTGAGTTGGCGACCGGTTCGCGGGATGTCGCCCTTGAGTTGGACCGCCTGGTGAGCGGCGACCTCGCTGGGATGTTCGACGGCCCGACCAGCGACGGTGTCGACCTCGCCGGCAACCCCGTGGTGTTCGACCTCTCGTCGGTGGCCGAGAGCGACGAGTCGCTCGCGGTGCTCATGGTGTGCGTCGCCGCCTGGGCACAGCGACTGCTGCAGCGGGGCACGGACGCGCAGCGGCGCTCCCTCTTCGTCTTCGAGGAGGCGTGGTCCTGCCTCGCCAACGTCGAGGTGGCGCGCTGGATGCGCAGCCTCCAGAAGCTGAGCCGTCAGTACGGTGTGCAGGTCGTCATGGTCCTGCACCGCTTCAGTGACCTGCTCGCGGCAGGTGCCGCGGACAGCGAGGTCGTCGCCATCGCCAAGGGCCTGCTGTCGGACACGGAGACTCAGGTGGTCCACGGCATGGCTCGTGCCGAGGTCGAAGCGACACGATCTCTGCTGAGTCTGACCGATGCGGAAGCGGAGGTGATCGCCGAGCTGCCACGGGGACGGGCGCTCTGGCGTGTCCGCGGGCGCAGCTTCGTCGTCGACCTGCGCCTCAGCCGCTTCGAGCAGTGGGTCTGCGACACGGACTCGCGCATGGTGTCGCAGCCGCCGGGGCCGACGCGATGAAGGGCACCGGATGTGGCTGCGCGCTTTTCCTTCTCTTCATCCTCCTCGGACCGCTGGCTTTCGCTGCACCATCCTCCGACACGTCGAGCGATCCCGTGGTGCAGTCGCCCGGTCCGTGGTGCGCCCCGGCGGTCTATTGCCAGCAGCCCGTGTCCGAGCTGGCCTACGTGCCCACGGGCTTCTATCCCGACAGCTTCGTCACTCCGCCGGGAGAGTGCACGTCGTGGGCAGCGGCCCTCTGGCCAGGACATCACGGCCGCGGCGTCACCTGGTCGGGCGACGCCTGGGAGTGGTTCACCAATGCCGCGGCGCAGGGCTATACCGTCGCTCAGTCGCCATCGGTCGGCGCCATCGTGATCTTCGCGCGCGGCAGCGCGTCGGCCACCGCGTTCGGTCACGTCGCCGTTGTCGTCGAGGTGAGCAACACCACAGTGGGCATCACCGAGATGAATCTCAACCACAGATTCACTGTCGACCGCCGGACGGTGTCGCGGACGGACCCCCGCATCGTCGGATACGTCCCGGTTCCCGAGGACGCGTTCGCATGATCGTGCTGGGTCAGGCGACCGTTACGGAGGCAAGCTTGTGAATGGTCGTGTCCGGCCTGCTCCAAACCGCGGGCCCTTCACCATGGACGCGATGTTCGTCGTCGCGCTCACGGCTGGCACGCTCTTCGCCGTTCTGTGGGCAGCGCTTGCTGCGGGGATCGAGGGGGTTGCCCTGTTGAGCGGGCAGCCGCTCGTCGATCTGCACGATCCGATGCGCGCATTCCTTCCGCTGCGCTCGTGGGTCGATGGTCGCCACCCAACGGCGATGCCCGGCGGATCGCCAGGGCTGCTCTGGGGCATCGCCGCTGCCGTGGTGGCGCTCCTCGCCGGGCCAGTAACATGGGCCGTCGTCCGCGTCGCCCGTTGGCTGATCGGCGGCGAGCGGTACATCGGCCAGGCGACGCGCGCCGATGTCGCCGCCGTGGCCGGTCCGCGCGCCGTCCTTCGCGACGCGCCGCGGCTGCGACCGTCCCTCGGTGGCGGCCGGGTGGCGCCCACACAGATGGCGTTCCGTCTCGCTGAAACGGCCCGCGATGGGTCGCCGGTGTGGATGAGCGTGCAGAACAACCTCGGCGTGGTTGCCGGGCCGCAGACCGGAAAGACCACCTCGACGATGGGCGTGCTACCTCTGCTCTTCCCTGGCCCGGCCATCATGACCGAGACGCACCGGCCCGACCTGATGGCCATGAGCGCCTGTCAGCCGGACTTCGACCGTCCGGTTCTGGTCCTCGATCCCGAGAACCGCGTTGGCTGGCCTGACCCTGTCGGCGTCGACGTCCTCGCCGGGTGCGAGGATCACGGCGTCGCCCACCGTCGCGCCAGCCTGCTCGTCCGCGCCGCCACTGCGCGCACCGACGCCCACCTCAGCAGCAACATCGAGTTCTTCATCGGCGAGGCGACGAGCGCGGCCTGCGCCTTTCTCCACGCGGCCCGCCTCGGCGAGATGGGCCTGGCCGCGGTCCTGGGCTGGACGCAGCGCTGGGGCTCGGAGCAGCCGGTGGAGGTCCTCGAGGCCGAGCGCGGCAGCGTCGAGGCGCAGAGCGACGCTGCGATGCTCCGCCAGCTCTACGCAGTCACCGGCCCCCAGGCTGCGGGCACGGCTGGTGAGCTCCGCAACGCCTTCGCCTGCCTCGCCGATCCCGACGTGGTCCGCACTTTTGGCGGCGGTCATGCGCATGCGCTCGATGTCCGCGGCTTCCTCGACGCCCGCGCCCGCCTCTATGTGCTCGGCTCGGGCCGCGAGCAGCGCTCCATTGCCCCTTTTGTCGCTCTGGCCATCACCGAGGTCGTCGAGGAGGCCCTGGCACGAGCTGCGGGAGCGCCGGGTCGCCGCCTCGACCCGCCGCTACTCCTCGACCTGGATGAGGTCGCCAACATCGCCCCGCTCCCCGAGCTCCCCTACTACCTCAGCGCCGGCACCGGCTCAGGCGTCTGCACCACCTGGGCGGCCCAGGCCCGGGCCCAGCTCCGCCGGCGGTGGGGACTGGAGGCGGCGCGCGAGATCTGGCAGTCGACCAACTGGCGGGTCTGGATGGGCGGGAGCGTCGAGGCCGAGGACCTGCGCGAGCTGCAGGACCTCGCCGGCGAGGTCTGCGAGGAGACGCTGACCCACCATCAGCCGAACTGGTTCGACGCCGTGCTCGGCTCGCGCCACGCCGAGCGGTACGGACGGCAGCTTGGCGTGCAGCGCGTTCCCGTGTTCACGGTGGAGCAGCTTCGCACCCTGCGGCGCCACCACGCCATCCTGCTGGCGCGCAACCTGCCGGTCGCAGAGGTGGTGATGCGGCCGTGGTGGGAGCGCCGTGACGTGGGGCCACTGGTGAAGGAGTCGATGAGGCGGTTCTCCGTACGCGTGCGGCCGCAGCCGGCGGCGACCTGATGGCCGACGACACACAGCTGCCCTTGGACATGCCGGGGGTGCCGCCGCCTAGCCCTGGCGCCGGTCGCCCTGGCCGGCTGCAGTGGACGAGCGGGGCGGTGACGGTGCTTCCGGGATTGAGCCGCCGCGACGCCCAGCCGGAGTCGTGGACGGGCGTCGCCGCCTGGCGCGGGCTCACGCCCAGCGAACGCCGCGCCCGCTGGGAGGACCTCGCCGCCTGGGTCGATTGGCTCATTGAGGCGTACCGACTGCCGCCGCGGCCGTGGCGCAGCTGGTGGACATGCCCCGGCGCCTGTGAGGAGCTCTCGGCGATGCGCGACTGGCACCGCGAACTCGTCGACACCCAGGTGGCTGCTCTGGACGAGGAGCGGTCGGGCGCCGAGGGTCTGGACGAGCGGATCGAGTGGCATCGCCGCGAGCAATCGGTCCGACGGGAGCAGGCGCGCAGTCACGTCGACTGGCACGATGCTCTGTTGCGCGTTCTGACACGACTGGTGGGCGACCACACGGAGCAGAAGCCCCTGCTCCTCCGCGAGTCGGAGCTGACCGACCGCAGCCAGAATCTCCGGGACACAGAAGCGCGCGATCGAGAGCGGGGGTTCAGAGGTTGGATAGACGAGTTGGTGAGCGAGTAGACAGCGACCATCTCGAACTGGGCGCGTCGTCCCGGAGAAGTCCATGAATCTCAGCCGGCGTTGTCAGGAGCCCTGTTTCGTTCTCACGGGTGGGGTGCGCCGTATCCCCTGGGCACGTTCGCACGAAGCCATCGTGAACAACCCATTCATCTGCTGCAGACTCCGCGGGTCCCGCCGGACCCCTCGTAGACATTAGGAGGGTCACAGCCGACTGAGGACGCTCCGAGCTAAGGTCTTCGCGGCTGTAGGATCCGTCGAACCTTGGAGGACGATTGTGAAGCTGTAAGCGCCTGATAGGACATCCAAGTAGACATGGGGTGGTCCGCCGTCAGGAGAGACCGCATACCCCCAGGCGCGATCGCCAAGGCCATCGAGGGGGCCAATCGACTGCAGCGAGTCCCCCGGTGGGGATGGATGGCCGAACGCCGCAGCGGCCATCGCCGCGGAGGGGTAGCTAAAGACCTCAAGGCTCGCAGCGTCCAAACCGTACGTGCAGATGCTGCTCGAGATGCCGTTCTGTGGCTTGGGCGGGGCCCATGCCGATGGGTTAGCGATCAGACCAGTGGCATCTGCCCACTCACTCGGAGTCAGGAGCGAGCACGCTGCGACGGGATGGGCGCTGACTGGCGTACCCGCACGCACATATTGGCATGCGGTACCAGTTGAGTCGCCAAGCATCAAGATGCCGCCGCCGAGGCTGAACGGCATGGTGTACGGGTCCGATCCGTCCGCGTTAACAATACGAATGTGCGCGCTGTCCGGGAATGAGTAGCGCTGGCGCCGCACGAGACCGCCGTCCTGCTGGAAAGTGTCAGTGCCATCTGCATTGAAGGTGATGGCAAACGACCCGCTTCCGCACGCGCTGGTCCAACGTCCCACGACCGGCGACGCCAGCGAACCAGCGGTGGCTGCGGCGGGTGCAGAGCCGCCTCGGTGAACGAGCAACAGGAGGAGACCGACCACCACAGTGGTCAGCACAGCAAGTGCCGCAGACACCCGGCCACGCCCTCTAGCAGTCGCCAATACGTTCCACGTCACCCGCTCTCTCCGTAGCGCCCGTCCGACCGGAGCAGGATAGGGCCACGCGCGACTGGGTGTGCGGCCGCTTCAGAACTCTTAACGCTGTTGGCCTGTCTGAGGAGCACACTACGCCCAACGCGTACATGCGTACGGCGATTACCATCGATACCATGGCATGTCTCGCTGACGATCCAGGCGCCGCTGTTGCTCGTCGCGACCGCGTCGACGCTGCTCCTCCCGTCGGCGCTCCTCCTCTCGCCAGCGCGCGGCGTCGTCGTTGCGGCGGCTGCGATCCTCGTCGGGGTCGATGCCTCTGTTCCGGTCACGCATGATCTGCACCTCCTGTGGCCTAGCTGATTACGGTGTCCTGTCGTACGACGCGTTCCGGTTTCGGCGCGCACGGTGAATCGCCTGCTCGCGGCGCCGTTCGTTCGTCGGGGTGACAACTGGGCGCGTCTTGGCCCGCTGCGGCGTGTCGTCCGACGTGTGAGCGCTCGCGCGCACGTCGCGCACGGCGAGCGCCACGATGCGTCCGGCGTCCTCCGCGGATGCGCCCGACTGCATTAGCCACTGCCGTGCGGGGTCGCCAACGCTGGCGCCCTGGGCCATGTCGATGAGCACCGAGGCGTGAACCCACGTGGCGACGCGGGGAAGATCCTGGAGACGGCCGCGGTCGCGCAGGATGTCGAGCTGCTTCTCCGTCGGCGCGCCACTCGGACCCCCGCGTGGGTCGGCGGCAGCATGCGCATGGAGGAGCTGACGGTCGTACTCGCGCGGGTAGTCGAGGGTGGTGGCCTTGCTCCCGTCGCGCGCCATGGCGAGGACCAAGCGCTCTTCCAGTGCACGGGGCTCGACGTCCTCGTGGTGGACGCCCTCGGGGTCGCGCGGTCGCTCGACGTCGTAGTAGATCGCGCGGATGCGATGGCGGCTCAGCGCCACGTAATGCCACTGCGTATCCGCGCCATCGGAGCCGTGGACCAGACCCATGTCAGCGGTGGCGCCGATGGCGCGATGAGCGGTGAGCGCGTAGCCGTGGGTGACGCCCGTGTACTCGGGCGGTACGGTGAGATGCCGACCGCCCTTTCGCGGGGCGACGACCAGCGTGCCGTCGCCGTCGACGCGCACGACGCTCCCCCGGGCGCCCTTGACGAGACCACAACGGCGGATGGTTTGCCCGACCAAGAGCACGCGATCGCCCACCGCGAACTCCAACTCGCCGAGGTCGACCGGCGTGTTCCCGAGGTGGTCGAGGCAATGGCGGCGGACCCCTCGCGGGTGCACGAGCCCGGCCTCGATTGCCGCAGCCCGGGTCACGGTGTTGAGTGCCGCAACGACGTGCCGCTCCCGTGCGATGGTGAGCACGTCGTGACCGTCGCAGGTCGCGCTGACCCAGTCCGCCGCCATGGCGGCGATCCGTGCGGGCTCGTCCTTCAGTGTGCGGACTCGGCCGTCCTCGAGGTACCGCTTCACGAGCGGCTCAGGCTGGCCGCGGCGAAGGGCGAGGAGCACCGCGCGGTCCCAGGCCTCGGTCTGGCGCACCACCTCGGTCAGCTCCACCCGGCCGATGCGGTCGCCGAGCGAGCGGAAGAGCGCGCCGCCGTCGATGGGCTGGAGTTGGCGGTGGTCGCCGAGCACGGCGAGCTTGGCACCGTCGCGCTGGGCCACCAGCACCAGCTCGGCGAGACCCGGTCCCATCATCGAGCACTCGTCGGCGACGATGATCGAGCCGCGCTGCAGACGGCGTCCCATCGCGGTGAGTTGGTGGAGCAGCGAGGCGGTGCTGAATGAGGGGATGCCTGCCTCCTCCTGCAGCTCGACGGTGGCCCGGTTGGAGACGGCGCAACCGACGATGGGCACTCGCTGGGCGATGCAGGCGTCGCGGATGACGCGAGCGCCGGTCGTCTTGCCCGTGCCGGCGGCGCCCTCGACGATGACGACGCCGGCGGCGGACAGGCACACGGCGTCGACCATGGCGCGCTGGCCAGGCGTCAACGGCGTCGCGGCGCGCCGCACGGCACGCTCCACGGCGTCGAGTGGCAGCACCACCGTTCCCTCCTGCTGGCGCGACCACACCGACTCAAGCGTCCGCTGCTCCAGCCCGACGACCTCGCGCGTCGAGTAGTGGATCTCGAAGCCGCGCTCGACCCACTGGCGCACCGCTTCGTTGTCGGACAGGCCAGCAGGGTGGTCAGGGATCATGGGGACCACCACCGAGCGCTCGGCGAGGATTGCATCGGCCAGCCCCTCGAGGGCGTCGCGCTGCATTCCGAGCGGGGCATGGGCGGCGAGAGAGCGGATGACCTCGCGGCGGCTGAACACCGAGGCCTGCGCGGTGAGCCCGCCCTCGCCACGGCCGACGACCTGCTCGACGGTCTCGACGTCGAACCAGCGCATGGTGCGCACCTGCTCTTGGTCGAGGAGGCCCGCGATGTGCTCGCGGGTCAGGCCGAGCGGCGCCGCCCGCTCATGCCAGTCCGCGACCAGCCGAGCGTCGTCGGGCTCGCTCTTGGCCTCGCGGGTGTCGAGCACGGCCACCTTGGTGCCGTGCAGGCTGGTGGCGCCTGCTGCCGCCGCTGCGGCGAGCACCTGGCGGTGACGTTGCGAGAACTCGGCGAGCTGCTCAGGGGTGAAGCCGTCGATCTCGAACGTGCCGTTGGCGTTGGTGCGCACGCGAACGCCGAGCAGGCTGACGAGGACGTCCCGCGTGGCCGCCTGCCCGATGGCACCCGCTGCGGCGGCGTGCGTGTACAGGGCGGGGCTGTGCAGCTGGCCCCACGTGCCATTGGCGCGCCGGACGGCCGAGGACACGAGGAGGTGGACGTGGAGCTGCGGGTCGACGGTCTGGCGGCCGCCATGCGTGACCGGACGCGCGGTGCGGTGAGTGAACGCTGCGGTGACTAGCTCGGCGCGGACCGCCTCGACCTGCTTGGTGGCGGGGTCGACAACCCGCCCCCACGCGGCGTGCCGCTCCAGGTACTCGTGCGCGGCGTCCGCGCCGGCATGCAACGCCTCCATCACCGCCGTTCGGACGTGCGCGTCGCCCAGTGCCCAGAGGAGTGACACGCTCTTGGGAACGCTGTAGGTGACGTCGTAGGCCAGGTTCTTGCGCGTGCCGTGCCGCGTGCCGAGCGCCTCCCCCGTCGACGGGTCGGACGCGTCGAGGATCCGGACGAGCTGCTCGCGCTCGACGGCACCGCGCAATCCGAGAGCAGCGGCGCCGCGGCCGTACCAGTGCGCGGGTGATCTGCCCGATGCAAGGTAGCGGTGCAGCGGCTCGCCTTTCGCCTGCTTCAGCGCCTCCTCGAAGTACTCAACGGCGGCGCCGCCGTCGGTGACCTTGCCAATGGAGATCACCGGCGCGGCGCTCTTGTCGTGGTGGTCGTCACGCATCACAACCGCCGTCGGCGACGGCGGGTCGGACACGGCGTCACCGGAGGTGCAACTGTGTGTCCCAGGAGGAGTGAGGAGGAGGGGGCGGGATGGAAGGTGGTCGGCGGGTGTGGACACAACAGTGGTGTGGTGGTGAGTAGGAGGAGACGTGGGAGGACGGAGCAGAGCGGTCAGCGCGCACGACGCGGCCGTTGCTCCGTCGTTGGAATCGCCGATGGCGCAGGCGGCGGGAGCGCGTGGCGTGACGCGCCCCCGCCGGAGGCCTCGCTCAGGCCCGGCAGTCGCGCCGGAGCGGACGAGGCAGGCCGTCGGCGATGAGGCCGAGGGGCAGCTCCCCGTGGTAGCCGATGGGATGCCAACAGCCGCGCCGGGGCGTGCCGTCCACGGAGACGCGCACGCCAGAACGGATCGGCAGCGTCATGGGCTGGGTGATGTCCCAGGCCATTGCCTGCAGCTTCGCCGCCGCCTTCTCGTCATCCGGCAGGTCGAGCCGGTTGATGGCCTGGAGGGCCTCGGCGACGACCCGGAACCGCGTGTGCGAGGCGCTGCCCGGGTCGGCGACGAACACCGCGTCCGCTCCCCACACGGTGACGTCGATCACGGTGCTACCCCCGTGGGCAAGGACGCGCAGGCGCGGATCGTGCAACTCGTCGCAGTCGAGCAAGAAGTGGGCGACCGCGACGCCGGTGGCCGTGTACGAGAGGGTCGGAACGGTGCAGATGCGACCTTCGACGCGCACCGAGCGGGGCAACGCGCGATCGAGGCCGGTCGGCGGGACGGGCGCGGTGATGGCCGAGGGCGCTGGCGCAGTGGCGAGCATGGACATGTCTCCTCGTCATCCGGCGGCAGCCGTCCTCGGCTGTTCAGACCGTCAGGTGACGCCAGCGGCAGCGCGCGACCGGGGCCGGTGGGTCAAGGAGGAGCGCAGGCCGGTTCTGGGACAGGTGTGTCGGAGGGGACCGACCCTGACGGCGCTTGCGCCGTGACACACCTGTTCCAGGTTCGGCCGAGAACTCCTTGAGGCGGCGGCCCTGGTGGAGCGAGGATGTTCGGGGGGAGGGCGGAGGGACCGCCCTTCGCACCGCTCTGACCGACGCGGGTGCGGGCCGGTTCGACGCAGCGCACCGACGGCCTACCAGGAGGGGGTCGCGTTCGGCCTGTCCACGGCGTGCACACGGCAATCGCGCATGGACACGCCGACATGCGGGCGTGTGTCGACGTCGTGTACATGGCCGCCGCGTGTCGAAACGCTCGAGGCGGTGAGCCAGAACCCCGGTTGTCTGGCCGCCACAGGGATGCACGCAGCGCATAAGGACGCGCGCGGGTCACACGTGGCAGCCAGGCGCCCGGCGAGGTCAGGCGCATGCGCAGGATCGGCTGGCCTCCGCCGTACGTTCCGCTGCGGCGAGTCCAGGCGGGGCGGGTACACGACCGCGCCCGCTGACGTGCGGAGCGATCAGGACGCGGCGGTCACGCGAGTCCTCCGCGCAGGACCCGCAGGCTGGGCGCCACCGTCAGGTCGAGGCAGACGTGGTGGGCGCCGCGGGCGCAACCGAGGGCGTCGACAGCGGTCTTGAGGTCGCGGTACGCCCGCTCCATGGCCTTCTCGTCGCGCGTCTCGGTGGCCTCGACGAAGGCCGCCGCCGCGAGCTCGACGCCCTCGATGGCGTCGCACAGGGACAGGAGTGGCTCGATGTTCACGAGATCGTCTCCTAGGAGCTGAGGAGGAGGCGGCGGGAAGGACGGTCCTCCCCGCCGCCTCGCGCTCAGGCGCCGTCGCCGGCTCCCTCGGAAGCGTCGCCGGCTGTGTCGGCGGTCGCCCGCCAGTCGAGGCCCTGCAGGTCGAAGGCGATCACCTCGACGCGCTCGTGGTAGCCGTCCTCCGCCTCCCAGCGGTTGCGCCGCAGGCGGCCGGCGACCCAGACCAGCCGGCCAGAGCGCAGGTACTCGCCGGCATAGGTCGCGGCGCCGTTCCAGACGACGACGTCGTGGAACTCGGGGACGCGGGTGTCGTTGGTCGCGATGCGCAGCGCGGCGACGGGCGTTCCTGCCGGCGTGTAGCGAAGCTCGGGGTCGCGGGCGAGGCGGCCGATGAGCTCCACGCGGTTCAGGCCGCGCGTGCCGACACGTCGGCGCTGCTCCTGGGTTTCGACGTCGCCGGACGGCGCTGCGTCGGCATCGGGCATGTCGGGCGCGGCAGCGGTGGTGGAGCGGGGCATGTCGGGTACCTCCTGGGGAGCGGATCGCATGTGCGTCCCGTGGCAGGCCGGCCCGACCGGTGCAAGCCCGAGCGAAGCGAGTGCACTTCAGGCTTGCGCCGGATGAGAGGGCCGGTCTGCCTCGATCGCGCAGGCGAGCGATCCGCTCCCCGGGAGGTGAGCGGCATCGGCGACCGGGCACCGTCCTTTCACGTTGCCGCCTCTGCCGCCATCAACTGGCGCGCACACTCGGTGACGATGCTGTGGGCGCTGCGGCCGCGCTGCGCGATCCACCAGTCAGCACGGTGCACGCGCGCGATGGTGTCCGCGGCGCGGACGATCAGCGTCAGCCCTCGCGCGGCGCGCTCGTCGACGATGCCAAAGCGAAGACGCTGCGCGCTGCCGTCGCGCATGTCCTCGATCTCGTCGAGCAGCTGGGAGCGCACCTGCGTGGCGAAGGCGACCTGCTTCTCTGTGCCGTGCAGGAAGGCGGGCTCCGGTGGCGGCGGAACCTGGATCATGCGGATACTCCGTACTGAGGCCGCCTCCGGCCCCGATGCAGACCGCGCGCGCCGGGCGCGCGCCGCGCCGTCAAGGGCTGCCGACAGGCACGGACCTCGGGTCCGCCCCGGCCCTTGACGGAAGCTCGGCGGCGCGCGCCTGGCACGATCCGCGGTGGGGGCCGAGGTGGCCACAGCGCGGAGCCGTGAACCGGTCCGCGCGAACTTGGCGGCACGCCGACGCCGGTCCGTGTCCTCAGTGACGCTCCGCCGCGACGGGCGGCGCGTAGACATCGGTGCCGAGTGCCGCCGCCATCCGCGCTCGGACGTTGGGCGACATCCACGGCTCGGGGCGCAGGCAGCGAAACCAGTCGGCCAGCGTGGGGATGCGGCCGAAGTCCTCCAGGCAGTGCTGCTCGCCGATCAGCCTCACCGGCACGACCCGACCGGCGCTGTTGGTGATGGTGACGCCGAAGGCCTGCTCGCACTCGAAGATGCCGGCCGAGTGGTGACGCATGGCGCGGTAGCGGAAGTCGGCGAAGTGGGCCTTGTGCTCGTCGAACCAGGCGTGGATCGGCTGGTAGTCCTCGGCGCCGCCGCCCCACTTGCGGACGCTGCTCAGGGCGTGGTGATGCGGGTGCGCCATCAGGAAAGCGTCCACTCGATCGGGGCATCGTCCTCGGTGATCTCGACGTACCACGAATGCTCGATGCGCACGGTGCCAGCCTCGATGACGACGGTGCCCCTGCCGCCCTCGTCGTTCTCGAAGCCGGGATGCGCGGTGTAGGCGACGGACCACAGGAGTTCCTCGAGCCCGTCCGGGATGCCGTCGCTTGTCGTCCCATCCGCGCGGGTCAGGGTGACGCTCTCGACCTCACCCCCGTCGCCCGAGCCGTTGTATTCGGCCTCGATGCGCACGATGTGGGGATGCGCGACCAGCCAGTCGGCGAGGTGTCGCTTGGTCAAGGCCAGCGCCTCATCCTGCTGGCGCTGCCAGGTGTCGACCGGGTCGCAGGGTGTGTCGGTCATGGATGTGCTCCGTGGTGAGGCCGGCTCCGGCCCCGATGGCGCCCGCCGGCCGGGCGCGCGCCGCGCCGGTGTGTCCTTGGCGGCGAGCGCTCGATGGCGCGGCGCGCGTCTGGCGTCATCGGCAGCCAGGGGCCGGTGCCGGCCTCACCACCTCGGATCGGCGTGACGCCCGGCATCGCGGAGTGCGGCGCGTCGCCGCTCCTCGGCGCGCGCGATGCTCCCGACGGTGCGTTCCATCTCGTCCTGCTCGAGCGGTGGCTGGCATCGCGCGCGGTTCCAGGCGTCGAGCAGCTCGAGCGTCACGCCGGCGTCGACGCCGCAGCGCAGCAGATGCCCGGCGAGCGAGGCGAGCGTCGCGTTGCGCCGTCCCTCGGCCACTACGGAGCGCAGCAGGGAGCGCCACTCGTCCGCGGGCCGCGGCACCCGCCGAGCGGTCAGCCGCTCGGCGACCCACGACGGCACGGTCGCTAGACCGACGTCGGCGAAGCCGAGACCGTCGGCGGCAAGGTAGCGGTGGCCGGATCGATGCAGTGAGGGCGGGGCGACGACGTAGCCCCCCTCGCCACGCAGGTCGACGCCAGGCAGCAGGCCGACGCGGCACGGCAGGGACTGGGTGGTGAGGAAGTAGTAGTGCCACCCGTGGCCCGTGCCCACGGTGATGGTGGGCGGAAGCGCCCGTCCGCGGACCGAAAGCTGGCCGAGATCGCCGTCGACGTCGAGGACGACCAGGCGGCGGCCGGTGGCGATGCCGACGTTGGCATCGGGCCAGCGGCGCCACCATGCGCGAATGATGCCCGCGTCGCAGGTCGCCGTCGCGACGCCGTGGATGGTCCGTGGGTGCTTGCCGGCCGACGGGCAGCCCGCTCGGCCACAGGAGCAGCCGTGATGCCGTGGCGTGTGCAGGGGGAGGACCCGCCATCCTCGTAATGCGTAGTCCAGAGCTGCGCGCACCAGCGCAGCGGCCGTCGCGTCGAACGCAGGTGGCATGGTGATGGGCTCCATCTCAGTGGTGGTGCGCGGCGCGGCGCAGGCGCGACAGGGCACGCGGCAGCGCGACGCGGGAGGAGGCGCGTCGCCTCCTCCCGCCCGGCACAGCGCTCAGTTGGCGTCCGGCACCGTTGGCCGCGCCGCCGGCATGCGCAGGTATGCGGCGAGGTGCGTGGAGAGCGCCACCCCGATCTCCTGCTGGCGGTGCGGGGAGAAGTCGCGGGTCACCCGGGTAACCGAGTTCATCACCGAGGCCGCGGTGCGCGGTTGCACGTCCGCAAAGCCCCGCTCGG